>ENA-OQCK01000022-OQCK01000022.1-human-gut-metagenome-genome-assembly--contig:-NODE-22-length-84807-cov-3.636774_pt1 | contig 84807 bp, 78 predicted proteins | sample MGYA00242498_ERZ504578 | MGnify/ENA primary metagenome ERZ504578 (study PRJEB26092, sample SAMD00036229) | human gut metagenome | host: Homo sapiens | study: EMG produced TPA metagenomics assembly of...
GATAGCAATGGGCAATAATTTTACGACATACGCCACTCCCGTTTTTATACGGTTGCCCATCAGCATGTGCCGCCGTGGAGTCGGTATGGATATTATCGTATGTTATGGCTTTCAAGTCCACATAGGAAAGACCGGTGAAGCACATGAACAGGAACATGTCGCGCATGGCACGCTGGCGTTTGTATTTCAGCTCACGTGGATGATTCTCTGTAATTCCTCTTCTAGTAACGAAAGACCTTTTCTTGTATTCCGGCTTGCACTCGAAGGATGTGAAAGGATGGACTCGCAACCAACCCTTTTCCTGCGCGATGTACATCGGCCATTTCAGGGTATTGACACGGTTGAAAGCGGTGGCATTCGCATTGCCTGCCGTGCCGAGCATCCATGTGTAATAGTCCTCAATGAACGACTTTTCAAGCTCGTCAATAGCTATATCCTCGATGTTCTTTTTGGTTTTCATGAAAAGCAAAAGACTCTTGTAGTCGGCAACCAGTCCACGGTAAGTGCTTTCCGCCTTTCCTTTGCCTATCTTTTCTTTATACGATTCAATCTGTTCTCTGAAGAGTACCATAAGAGTATGGCATTCCTTTGAGAAACCTGCATAGCGGTATATACTTTCTTGGCCGTAACAAAACTGTCATGATCGCAAATGTACTGATGTATCTTTAGGAAAGGCATGGGCGGAGCTTGCAACACGCCCTATGCGTATTATAAAATGACTACAGCGGAAGGAGGTATTTGTGTACCATTGATTGTTTCTGGTCTGGATGTACAGCGAGGCAAGATAGATACCAGCAACTTGATGCATGTCACTGATTTGTTTCCTACAGTACTGGATTATGTCGGGATTTCCAGACCGGATGTGTACAGGGGCAAGAAGCTTGCACCACTTTATGGAAAATCTCTCCGTGCTACTTTCTCATCAGAAACACCGTCACGCACGGATAACGAGGCCATCTGTTTTGAAATGGCAGAAAGCAAGGCAGTCATAAAGGGACAGTGGAAAGCGACCCTTCTACTTCCTCCTTATGGGGACGGTATGCACTGGAAGCTGTATGATATAAGTCGTGATTATTCCGAGAAAAAAGATTTGTCTCATCAATATACCGACAAACTGAAGGAGTTAGTTTCCGATTGGGAACGTTATGCTACATCTGTAGGATATATTTCATCAGATGGTACACATATTATCGAAGAAATCGGGGCAGAAGATTTTTATGAAATCCCTCTCCATGACGGACATTCTCAAGGTAACTAAAAGAAAATAGTCATTTTTTCCGTACATAAATAAACCACAGATGATTGTGCCAAGAAGAGAAATACCTGTAGATACTAATTGAAAAGTGCGCCGTATTCTAATTGAAAAGAGCTCCATCCATAACTGGTTACAAAATTACTATAAGTTTAAAATATTCATTTATCTTGTCTCATTTTTTGTGTTTCCTTAAGCCTATAAGACAGTCCGGTCATATTAACCAGATAAGCTTTATGTGTAAGCCTGTCAACCATTGCCGCCACAAGCACCTTGTCCTTTATGATTTCATTCCATCTGTTAAAAGCCAAATTAGTAGTAATGATTGTAGCCTTTTTCCCGGCTCTTAACGACAGGTGGTTAAAAAGCAGTTCTCCTCCTTCCTTGTCACAACTGACATATCCGAACTCATCACAGATGACCAGATCGTATTTTTCAAACCTTAATTGTAGCGTCCTCAGTGTCTTTGCTGATTTAGCCTCCCTTATCTGGGTAAGCAGGACCGGCACTGAAGTAAACAATACGGTAAAGTCCTGTTGGCAGGCCTTTATTCCTAAAGCCGTAGCAATATGCGTCTTTCCCGTTCCCGGATTTCCATACAGGACCAGGTTTCTTCCCTGTCTGATGAAGTCCAGTGTTTCCAATTCAGGTAATATTACCTGTGCCTCTTTGGGCATGTCTTCCATAACAAGCTCATGCAGATACTTCATTTGTGGAAATCCCGCAGATCTTATCCTTGATCTTCTTCTACACTCCCTTCTCCTGGCGCTTTCCTTTCCAAGCAATTCCGTCAAGAACTGCAGATGGTTCCAGTTTTCTTCAGCTGCCAATGAAAGGGTGCATTCCAGTTCCTCTTTAAAGGACAGAAGCTTCAGTTCTGCAGCATAGTCATAAATGGTTTCTTTTTCTGATTTCATATATTATAAACTTAAATGGTTGGTATTATATCATGCACTTCATTGTATCCTGTCATGAGCGCCGTGATGCCTTCAAGCATATCCACAGCTTCTCTTTCTATATTCTCCTGTTGTGCCGGGAGAACAGGCGGTTCCATGGTTTCTTCTGTTTCTCCCTGTACGCTACCATGCAGCATGGCCTTTACCTGGTCCGGAGATATCTTTCTGACACCACGTCCGGTCAGCTCCTTGCATGCCGCGACAATGTCCGTTCCGGAAAATCCATTTTTTCGGGCATAGTCCAGCAACAGAACAAACGTCCTGTTGTCTTCCTTGAAATGGATGTCATACAGCCTTCTCAGTTTTTCCGGTGCTCTTTGCCAAACCACAGAGTGGGGCAATGCCCCCGGTTTACGGGAAAGTGTACGCAAATAGTGCTCCAGCTTGATGCACCAGTCTCCACCGCAATAACTGCGTTGATGAGAGGCCACTTTCTCCTTCCCGTACAGGATGACGATTTTTTCACTATAAACCTTGACATGTACTTTTTCTCCCACAAGAGAATCAGGTACGGAATAATGAACATTTTTCATGCTGATAGTTGACCATTTATCCACAATGTACTCATAGACCTCAAAACAGCCCAGATTACCGGGAAAAGGCTTCAGCGATGACAGGTCAGCTTCCAGACGTGATGTTTTCTCCGCTGTTGAAAGACTGCCTTGCTCGTTGTTGACCTGCATACATACCCGGTTTAAATGCTCCTGGGCAGAATGTATATCACCAAAATGGTCTGTCAGGCAGAAAGCTTTCCTTCTGACATATTCCACGCTGCGCTCCACATGTCCTTTCTCCCATCCGGCCCGTACATTACAGAAACGGTACTCAAAACAATAGAAACCGGACATCTTCATCAAAGCTTCTGTAGGTTTCTTATCACCACCGACAAAGCTCTTGACGGCTACACGCATATTGTCATAGACCATCATGGCTGGGACACCATGTATATCCCTGAAAAAGTTACGGTGGGATTCCATGAAGGCAAGCGTATTCTGATGCCTGAAAAGATAGGCGTATCTGCCATTGCTATGCCCGAAAGTGAATACGGCCAGATAAAACTTGGTTTTGACACCGTCAATAAAAAGAAGAACTTCACCCCAGTCAAACTCGGCAATGCATCCAGCTCATAGAACAACCGGATAAAGGCTTCGCTCTTTTTCTTCTCTTTGCATGACTCTATATTTTTTATATAACTGCATACTGTGGCGTAACTGATGGTGTATCCTTGAGATAACAGAAACTGGTGGATATCCTTTTTCAACATGCGCTGTTTGCGAAGTCCGGTAGCTATCTTAACGGCATTCTTCTTCAGGCAAAATCCTATCTTATCCTTAATCTCCTGGGTGAGCCGGCGAGGACGGCGTCTGGAACTGTCATACCTGGGCTGGATGGTAAGCAAATCACTCAAAGCCTCTTCCGGATTGTCCGTGCGGATGGCTGATTCGTACTCTGAAAGAATATTGTCAACGGTATGACGGCTGACATGAAGTTCACGAGAGATACGCCGTTTGCTATAACCGCATACCCTATACATGTGTATTATTGATTGTCTTTCTACCATAGTCTTCATTTTACCTTTGCATTTGGATTATACAAAGGTCATTATACTTATCCTATGGCGGCGCACTTTTCAATTTGGAATATTGGCGCACTTTTCAATTAGTATCTATCATGTCTGACCTGATTACACTTGATAACATTATCGTTATCAAGTGCTTTTGTGTATCTTAATAGGACTTATTTTACATTGTTTTGCGTCATCGCGGAGACGCTTACCACGGGGTAAAGTCTTAATACGATAGGTTGACAGATATTTCGATATATTTGAGATACTGAAAGGGATATTTACTCTTCTTTGAATTTTAAAATACGTTTTTTACTGGCTATTTTTATGTTTAGTATGATAAATTATTGTTGGATTAGAAAAGAATAGATAAAATGTTTATAGAATTACTAAGCTTAAGCATTGGTCGAATTTTTGTTTATCAATGTTTTTTAGTTATTTTCAGTTCATATGTTGTAATTCTTTTGATAAAATATTAGTTTTGCATAACTTAAGATTTAATTGACTGAAATAGTCTGCTATGAAAAAGAAACATTTTGATTTGTCCCTGCTCTTGCTATTCCTCTGCATACTATCAGTGGACAGCCATGCTACAAATAGGGGAAAGTATACTTCCAACTTAAAATTCATTCCCATTTCATCAAGCATATTGCCTACCAATGAGGTGCGGATACTGTTTCAGGATTCCGATGGATATATTTGGCTTCCTACTTATAACGGACTGGTGCGTTATGACGGCTACAGTGTGGTGAATTACGGTTTGAATGACGGAACGAATTTACCTTTCAACTGTTATCTGAATGTTGTAACTGAGGATCAGGATGGAGATTTATGGATTGCTGCGGAAAAAGGAGTGTTCAAGTTGCATAAGCTTACCGGAGTAATAGAGCGCATCGGAAGTGAAAAACTGGAATCTTTGAATGCGGCGGATATCTTTTGTGCAAGGAACGGGGATATTTGGGTAGGAGGCGACCGGGGGCTTTTTCAGGAAGAGAAAAGCGGAGGATGTATTTGAGCGGATTGATTTGTCGAGCCGACGGTTGGGAGGAGTTTCGTCAATTATGGAAGATACGCAGGGGGACATTTGGATAGCAGCTTGTGAAAGCGGTCTTTACCGTTACGATGTGGGGCGGAATAAATTTTATACCTATCTTGATCCGGTCTTGTATTTTTCCAATGTAGTATATCAGGACAACAAGCAACAGATTTGGGTTGGAACCTGGGACAGGGGGCTTGTGAAGTTGAAAACGCCCTACACGACAGGACGTATGCAGTACGACCGTTTTCATCGGGTAGAAGGTGAGAAGAATTCATTGTTTGATAATATCGTATATGCTATCGAGCAGGACGAGTCGCATCGTATATGGGTGGGCACCCGTAGCGGTTTGAGTATCATGCACGATGAGAATGATTTCTATTCTTTCGAAAATTACCTGCCGGGTAGTGAAATTGGGGAACTGCCTTACAATGAAGTAAGCTCAATACAGCGTACGCATGATAATCAGATGTGGATAAGCATGTTCGGTGGCGGTGTTTGTAAGATTCAGACGGAAAACAAGAAATTCGGCATTGACCGGATGGAGACGGTGAGAGGACTGTACAATACAAGTTCCATACGGAGTATCTTTTATGCCGGAAACGATGAATACTGGATGGGAATTATCGGCTTTGGAATGATTCTTTATAATGACCGGACACATACTTGTGTCAATTATCAGGAGCATCCCGATTTTAGGGAATTGCCTTACACGTCTGCTGTGGACGCAATTATCAGAAGAAAGAAAACGGGGGAGATTTGCTTCGCTACTTATAGCCGTGGAATTTGGCTCTATGATGAGAAAAATCATAAAGTAAGGTCATTGAACAGCCTGACCGAGAAGAAATTCGAAAGCGATTGTGTCCATACGCTGATGGAAGATTCGGGAGGGAATTTATGGATAGGTACTCGACAGGGAGTTTATATTTGGATACGGACGATTCAGTTTCATAAACTGTCGGAATGGATGCCCGGTGCAGAACTGGAATTCCTTCATTCACGTATTTTTGATATTAAGGAAGATGCGGAACGGAATATATGGATTGCTACCAACTATGAAGGGATTGTCCGCATAAACTTGCAGGACAAGACTTACAAGCGTTACGCCGTAGGGCAGAAGTGTGATGTGCAGAATATCTTTTGCCTGTTGGTCGATTCCCGTGGGCAGATTTGGGCAGGCTCTATGTGGAATGGTCTTTCTTACTACGACCGCCGGCAGGATATGTTTGTAACTATCACTTCTTTCTCCACCATAGAGAATAAGGGAATTACCAACATGTGGAAGACAGTCGGGGAAGATATGGATAACGACCAATAATACGGTGCTTTCCTTTACCATGAATGATGCCCACGTGCTGGAAAATATAAACTATTACGCGGTAGCCAATGATATGGAAACTTTTTCGTTCAATCGCGCGTCCTGTTGTCTGCTGGCCGAAGGGAGGCTCATGTTCGGAAGTTCGCATGGGATACGAAGTTTCATGTAGATAGGACAGGCTATAAGCTTCCTCCTTTCCCCTCGTGTTTACAGACTTCAAAGTACACAATCGCTCTTTGAGAAGCATGGCGCCGGAAGAGAGGCGGCGTTTCTCAGAGAAAGACGTGAACTATACAGACGGAATTACACTTGAGTATCAGGATAATAACTTTACTATCGAGTTTTCTCTCTTGAATTACGTGAATCCGCAGGAGAACATGTATACCTATCGTCTGGAAGGCTATGACGATAAAGAAATCGTGGTGGATGCCCAACGCCATTTTGCCACTTATAATAACCTGCCGGCGGGCACTTACCTGTTCCGCTTGAAGGGAACGAACGAGGATGGTGTGTGGGGAAATACGGAGAGAACTCTGAAGGTCCGCATTCTTCCCGCTCCCTGGCTGACGTGGTGGCTTATTGCCTATATGCCGTTGCTATTGTGGTGATTCTCTATTTTGTCTTTCGTTTCCTGCGATATAAGATGCGTATGCAGCATGAGATTCAGATTGGCAAGATGGAGAAACAGAAGATTCAGGAGATTAACCATTTGAAATTACAGTTCTTTACAAACATCACCCATGAGTTGATGACTCCGCTGAGCATCATCCTTGCCTCGCTGGAAAACCTGAAGAGCGGAGGAGACAAACGCACACTGTACACGGTGATGGCTGCCAATGCTACCCGCCTGATGCGTCTGATACAGCAAGTGCTGGAATTTAGAAAGGTGGAAAGCGGCAATCTGAAGATTTGTGTATCTTATGGAGATATCTCTTCTTTTTTGCGTAGTTGTGCGGAAGCCTTTATTCCTTTGCTTGGCAAGAGACGCCAGCTTCTTTCTTTTGAAGTACTCCCGATATAATTTTCGGCTTCTTCGATGCGGACAAGCTCGACAAGATAGTGTATAATCTTTTGTCGAACGCGGCAAAGTATACACCGGAGGACGGGCGGATATGTGTCCGGGCGGCATTGGCGGACGAATATACCTTGCAGATTGACGTGACCAACACTGGGGAACTGATGACACAGAAAACAATAGACGGATTGTTCAAGCGTTTTTATGAAGGTGATTACAGAAGACATAATACAATAGGTACGGGGATAGGTCTGGCACTGGTAAAAGATTTGGTAGGTCTTCATCATGGGACAATCGAAGTATTCAGCAATGAGCAGGCGGGCAACTGTTTCCGTATCATGTTGCCTGTCAACAAAGAAACCTACCGACAGGAAGAGCTCGATGAGACAGTGACAGCGCAGAAACAGACGCTTTTCCTGTTCCGATTTATATTAATGAAAGGGAAGAAGGTAATGAATCGGACGAAAAGCCGGAACTTTTTTCGGTGGACTATACACTGTTGATTGTTGATGACAATGAAGAATTGTGTATGCTTTTCTCTAATCTGCTTTCCAACTATTTTTGTGTGAAAACCGCCATAAATGGCAGACAGGCACTTGAAGTGTTGCAAGAAGGGGGGATAGACTTGGTTGTCTCCGATATTATGATGCCCGAGATGGACGGCATAGAATTGTGCAGGTATATAAAGAACAAATTCGAATATTGCCACATTCCTGTCATCCTGTTGACAGCCAAACGGGCTGAAGAAAGTCAGATAGAGGGATATAACTCCGGGGCTGACGGGTATATCAGTAAACCATGCAACTTTTCATGCTTTATGCGCAGATTATGAATTGCCTGAAACGGCAGGAACGAAAAGGGGCTGATTTCCGTAAGCAGGTTGTTTTTGAAGTAGACAAACTGGAGTATACTTCACTCGACGAGACATTCCTTCAGCGTGCGATAGACTGCGTGAATGCTCATTTGAATGACGTGGAGTTCGGTCAGGCGGAGTTTGTCAGTGAGATGGGGGCTTCGCGTACAGTGCTGACAGAGAAACTGAAATCGTTGACAGGACTGACACCTTCAGCGTTTGTCTTGAATGTCCGGCTGACTGCTGCCTGCAAACTGATGGACGGACAAAGTAAAATAAGGATTGCAGACCTTGCCTTTACAGTGGGCTTCAATGACCCGAAATATTTCAGTACTTGTTTTAAGAAAAAGTACGGCATGACTCCCAAAGAATACATGGAGCAAGGCAAAGTGTGATAAAGGTATATGCTTGTTTGTTAGAATGTTACAGTTTCCTTGTTGTTTCTCTTATTGGACACGTTTGTATCCCTACGGGGACACGATGGTTTCTCTACGGGGATACGTCCGTGTCTCTACGAGGATACAAGCGTTTCCTTATAGGGAAACGGGTGTGGTTCTAAAGGGATATAACAGTGGTCTCTGTAGAAACGGAAATTTCTTCCGAAGACATGGCAGGAACAACTAAGCGTTCCAGTTGTATTCATCTACATAACCGTCGAAGTAGTCATTCAGTACTACTCCCAGTTCTTTAGCAACGTTTATTACATGTACCTGTTCGGCAGGAGTGATTTTCAGTACTCCCCGGCGTTTCAAGTAGTAATTCTTGCGTCCGAAGTAGCTAATCATCCGGTAGCGGAACGTACTTGCCATTCGCACGGTGAGTGCGTTTGCCGTGCGTGTAAAGCCTAGTGCAAAGTGGGTTTTCTCGTTCGAACAATAGTAATCACATTTACCTTTTCCGGCTATTATTCGGTTAGGGTTCATCGTCGGCAGGAAAATTCTGTTGATAGGAGCATATTGCATGGTAATCCGACGCAGACAGGTTGAGGCTTTCGGGCAATTTTCGGCGGCGCACAGGCCGAAGGAGTAGGGGACTTCGGAGAAGTCGAAATGAGAAGTCATTATTTTATGGATGTTGATTAGTTATTTATTGTCGGCAAAGGTACTAAACTATGTCGGAAACGAGTAAGAAAGAGTCTGATTTTTCATAAAATTTGTTTGAATAGGATAAAGCACTAAGAATAAAACAAATATGTTCCCAAAGTGCGTATTTTTATATTTTAGAGAGTTTTTCCGGTAAATTTTCGACCTCTTTTCGTTAGATGGAACCTACTTTTGCTGCATCGATAGCCCGATAATCCGGCTATGAAAACATAACATTATTATTAATTAATTTCTAAGATTATGAAAACAGAATTTTTATTTCTAAAAAGATGTTTTTGGATGTTATTCTCTATTTTGGGAATAATGTTGGGCGTTTCCTGCTCGGACAGTGATGATGAGATGGGTGATGAAGGTGATGGTGGAACAACCGCAACGACTCCTTTCAAATCAGTGCAGGTGGAAGCTGACGGAGAAAAAGTACAGGGTGCTGTAGACGGTACTACGATTACGTTTGCTTTTGACCAGGCCGAGAATTTTTCTGATTGTAAACTGACAGTTGAAGTAAATACCGGTTATCAGCTTACCTATCCTACAGATGTGAATAGTTATGATATGACGGATGATCCTGACTTATATTTTAAGGGACCGGACGGGAAAACGGTGAAATATAAGGTAATAGTGACTTCCAATGCGTTACCGATTGTTGACTCTTCCAAAATTACGGTAGATGGCGGATATAAACTGACAGTAAACAATGCGACAAAAGAGCTTGTGATCACTTATGACCGGAATATGGATAGAAGCAACGTCAAACTGAACTTTGCAGAGGGCGCATTAATGGCGGGCGCTACGGTTGAGACTGTCGTATTCGACCTTTCTGATGAACCGGCTACAGTAAATATTAAAGTGGCAGGCAGCAACCGTCCCTATACATTGAGGATTGATTATTCGGCTATTATGACTCCGGCAAAAGATTTGGGATTTGTCGACATCACAGATGCAACCGTGAAGGAGAAATATCCTTATATCACAATCATGAGAGCGACGCTGCTGAATAATGTGATTAAACAGAAACCTACCAAGAAACCGAATCCCGACTGGTGGAACCTGATGAGGATTATCCGGGAATGACGCAGACGGAAGCGATGGCGGTATTGGGAGATCTGAAAGATCCTGCAACTTATCCGGGACTTGAAAACTATGAGAATGTGAATCTTACAGTACTTACGATGGATGCTGCTAAAGTAAAAGGTAGAATGGAAATAGACGATCAGAATAGTCTCACATTGTCTGAGGTGAAAGGATTGGTGACTGTGACCGGTCGTGCTATCGGCTCTAAAGGTAGTCAGGGCGGAAGAGGTATTCTGTATGGCAATAATAAGGTATATTCTTGGCAATTGCCTTGGATAGAGAAACAGCCGGAGAATATTCAGTTTGGTTGGCATTTCGGATTTACGGCAGAAGGTAAGCTCTTGTGTGATATAGCCACTATGAATACGGGTGGAAGCAAAACAAAATTGCATAAGGTTAAATTCTATGAGGCTAATACCAGCGAAGATTTGGGAGAAGTTTATGCAGAACCTTATAGCTTTCCAAATGTGTTGACTTACGATTGTCATAACTATTTGAGCGGTGACTGGAATGTAGTATCTGCAGCTTACGGTTATCCTTGCTTTGCCAAAGACGGACAGGCGCTCACTTACAAGCAGGTATTGGGCAACAATGGATTCAGTGATAGTATGGGTGATAATGTGTATGGTCAGTTTATCATGATAGGAAAACTTCGATGGTAAGGTAGCTATTGCAATTGTGAGTAAAGAAAATGAGGGTGATTCGGAACTGACGCCTTTGCAGGCTGCATACGTACTTAATAAGATGGGCTGGAAAGACATTATGTGTGTAGGCGGAACCGACTGGCAGAGTGGTTCATGGAACCAGGGCTTATGGTGGACGGTAAGCTGGTTGCAGGACAGGATACAGACGGCTCTGTATTTGTTATGGCATTTGACGCAAAATAATTAATACTAAATAGAGAACATTATGAAAAAACACAAGTATCTGTTTGTTGCATGCCTGTCATTGTTTCCTGTAATGGCAGTGGCTGGAAACGATACTCTGCATGAGATCATGGAAGTCCCATCAGCAACAAATATCAACAAGAACAGGCTCTACAAAGGGAAAGTGGTGGACGACAGGACGTCCGAGCCTTTGGTAGGAGCTACTGTTAAAGTGAAAGGTTCTACTATCGGGACGATTACGGACATAGATGGTAATTTTGCATTGGATATTCCGGATAATATCTCTCCCATAGTGTTCGAAGTTTCATATATGGGGTACGCTTCGAAAGAAGCGGCCCCTGCTAAAACAACCGGATTCACTATCCGATTGGCGGAAGATTCTCAAACCTTGGAGGAAGTACAGATCATTGCTTACGGTAAACAAAGTAAGATGTCCGTTACTGCGGCTATTTCTTCCATTGACACGAAAGAGCTGTTGAAATCTCCCAGTGGCAGTGTAGCAAATGCGCTTTCGGGAGCTGTCACCGGACTTTCATCCATACAGCCGTCCGGTCAGCCGGGAGCGGAGAATCCTTCCATATATATACGTGGCACGGGGTCCTTGTCGGACGAACTTTCCAAACCGTTGATTCTGGTGGACGGGGTGGAGCGTTCTTTCTTTCAGATGGACTCGCACGAAATAGAAAGTATTACGGTTTTGAAGGACGCGGCTTCCACGGCTGTATTCGGTGTGCGTGGAGCGAATGGTGTTGTGTTGGTCACTACGCGTCGCGGTGTATCCGGAAAACCGGTGATTTCATTGAATTCTTCATTCGGATTGACCCAGGCTCTGCGTAACCTGAAAGGGGTGGACAGTTATACGTATGCTACCTTATATAATGAAGCGCAACTAAGTGACAATCCCTCGTTGACGGAATCTCAATTGGGTTTCTCGCCATTTGTGATAGATATGTTCAGAACGAATGAAGATCCTATTATGTTTCCCAATGTTGACTGGAACGATTATCTTTTCAAGAACCTTGCTTGGCAGACACAGCATAACCTGACGTTGTCGGGTGGCGGTGAGCGTTTCCGTTATTTTGTCTCTTTGGGATATCTGTTGCAAGACGGTATGTTGAAGCAGTTGGGAGAGTCTTATGACCCTAACTATCAATACAAGCGTTTCAATTATCGTTCGAATGTGGATATTGATATTACAAAATCTACTTTGTTGAAAGTGAATATCGGCGGACATGTCGGTGCAAAAAGAGAACCTCGGACGGATGAATTGTGGAGAAAAGTACTGTGGTCAACTCCTTTCTCCAGCCCCGGGATAGTGGATGGAAAACTAATTTCCAATATCTATTCCAATAGATATATTTCTATCGGTGAACGTTCGTGTCCGTTGGACTATTATTACAATTATGGATATAATGTGGATACGGACAATGTATTGAATCTAGACTTGGCTCTTGAGCAGAAACTGGATTTTATAACTCCGGGATTGAGCATGAATATAAAAGGTGCTTATAACACAAACTATAATGTGAAAGCTTCTCGGACGCCTTCGGGAGCGGACAGCATGTGTACACCGATTTATCTGGGTTCGATAGAAACACCGGGAATGGACTTTTGGGATCCGCGTTTCGACCGTACCATTGTATATCAGACGGATGGAGTCAGCGGACTGCACGAACAGATGAGTTACGGTGAACAGGTTGGCAGGGGACGTAACTGGTACGGAGAGTTCAGCCTGAACTACAGCCGTTCATTCGGTGACCATGATGTATCGGCATTGTTCTTGTACAACCAGTCTAAAAAATATTATCCGGAAACGAAAATAGACGGAAAAGTGTTTTATATGGATATACCGACAGCCTATGTAGGGTATGTGGGACGTATGACGTATGCATACAAGAAGCGATATATGGTGGACTTGAATGCAGGATATAACGGTTCGGAAAATTTTGCACCGGATAAGCGCTTCGGTTTTTTCCCAGCGGTTTCTGCCGGTTGGATTCTCTCGGAGGAGAAATTCATGAAGAAACAGAAAGTTATTGATTTCCTGAAACTGCGTGCTTCTTATGGTATCGTAGGTAATGATAAAATGGAAAATGCCCGTTTCCTTTATATGGCAGGTGCATGGAGCGGTTATAATACAGTAGCAAAAGGACAGGGCAGTTGGCAGTTCGGAAAAGACGGCGGTACGGGATTGCTTCCGGACGCGAAAGAAAATACGATGGGTAATCCGGAGGTGACTTGGGAAAAGGTGGCAAAACAGAATTATGGTATTGACCTCAAAATGTTTGATTCCCGTTTGAGTCTGACTGCCGATGTTTTCTTTGAAAAAAGAAAGGATATATTGTCTACCCGCAACACGTTGCCGGCCATTACCGATATCAATCTGCCTAAAATCAACTTGGGTAAGGTAAACAACCACGGCTATGAATTGTCGCTCGGGTGGAACGACCGGGCGGGCAAGGTGGACTATTGGCTGAAAGCGAATGTCTCTTATGCGAAAAACAAGATTATTTATATGGACGAGGTAGTGACCAACGAGCCTTATATGGCTGAAACGGGACGGAGCACCGGTTTGACTTACGGATATATCTTCGACCGTTTTTTTACAAAAAGATGACTTCGATGCGGAATGGCAACCTGAAAAAGGATGAGAACGGCCGGCGAGATTCTGCCGCAAATGGCATTGGGCACTCCCCGCCCGGGAGATGCTTTGTTCAAAGACTTGAATGGAGACGGTGTGATAAACGGTGATGATAAAACCCGCTTCGGATATGCCGAACGTCCGGATTATGTATTCGGTTTTCTAGGCGGTCTTAAATGGAAGAACTTGAATTCTCGATGCAGTGGACAGCAGCAATGAATGCATCCAGAATACTGGACGGTGAATACCGGAATGCGTTCGGCAGTACGAACAGCCGTATGTTGCTCAAATTTCTTGCAGACGGGCGATGGACGGAAGAGAATCCGAATTCACGCTTTCCACGGTTGACGTTCATGAATAAGTCGCATTATCTGCAAACTTCTGACTTGTGGCTGATGAACGGTTCTTATCTTCGTCTAAAAACCGCGGAGATTTCCTATACACTTCCCCAGAAGGATTTCCTGAAGAAAGTGGGGATTGAATCAGTCCGGTTCTATTGTAACGGTTACAACTTGTTGACTTTGTTCTCCGATTTGAATGATATAGATATTGACCCGGAAGGAGTCACTGACGGAGGAAATAATAACTATCCGAATATACGGATTTACAATTTTGGAGTCAATATTTCATTTTAAAACGATAGAGTATGAAAAAGGTTATTATATATTTTTCGGTGATGGCTGCCAGTTGTATGTTGGCTCTTGCAGTGATTTGGCTTTCGGTGATGCTTTTCTGGAGAAAGCGCCGGGAGTGGATGTGACGATTGACACTATATTTTCTTCAAAACTTTATGCAGACCGGGCGTTGAACTCAGCTATGCAACACTCCGCACGGGGTTGACCGTACATGCAAATGACGGAAATTTTGAACATCAGCAGGCAGGAAACAAGCTGGGGTGGGACAATTTGGACGCATTGACGGATATCATGAATTCACATTGTAATTGGGGAGGTGTTTATCCGACTTATTATAACGGGTCGTATAGTTCGGAGACAGAGAATACGGCCTCAAGTACGAAAATGGGATTCTATCCCAACCAGGATGTGACATGGAGGGGGATTCGTAAAGCATATCTGTATATTGAGAATGTAGACCGGTTCCTGATATGACCGAAGCAGAAAAGAATGTACGTAAAGGGGAGGCGCAGATGATTATTGCTTGTCAGTATCATGAATTGCTACGTCATTTTGGAGGAGTTCCTCTGCTTTATTCTTCTATAGACGCATCTAATAGCTTGGAAGTGGACTTTTCAAGAAAGACATTCGAGAAAACAGTCGAATTTATTATAAACTTATGTGACGATGCAGCTAATAAATTGCCATGGCGGGTAGCTGCCGTAGATGACGGGCGTTTTACCAAAGCTGCTGCATTGGGATTGAAGGTCAGGGTGCTTTTGCTGGCAGCCAGTCCGCTTTTTAATGCGAATCAACCTTATTTGGAGGCTTGTAGCCCCGTAGCAGGCAATGTCGGCAAGATACCGGCGGAGGATATCGACAAGATGGTGTGGTATGGCAATTATGAGCGGAAACGGTGGGAGAGAGTGGTAACGGCTTGTGAAGAGTTCTTTGCAGAGAATGCCAGGAACGGGAATGTATACCAGTTGGTACAACCGGAGACGCGGGATGCGGAGGGATATCGGAAGGCTTTCTCCGGATGTTATGCCGATCGTTATAACAGTGAGATTCTGATAGCTACTTTCCGTAATCTTAGAACTTTCGGGGATTCTTATCACCGGATGTATTTCGGTCCTTCCAGTGATACGAACGGAAATGCGGGACGAGGATATGGCGGAGGTGCGGTTACGCTGGATTATGTAGATATGTTTACTTCTGCCACTGGAGAAAAAACTTCTTATGAAGAGTGGATAGAAAAAAACGGTTCAATAGGTACGATAGATAATAATCCGTTTACAGACCGTGATCCCCGTCTGTATGAAACGGTCATGATTGTGGGGGATCATTTTCAAAGTCGTCCGGCGGAAATGTGGATTGGCGGTCTGGAAAGAGGTTCGGAAACAGACGGGGGACGTGCGCCTTCGGGATTTTGTATACGTAAGTTCTTGTGGGATTACAATCAATCCACTTTCCATGACCGCCCTGCCAATTATGCTTATTTGAGAATGGCGGAGATTCATCTGGCCTATGCGGAAGCGCTGAACGAGACGGGACAGAAAGACAAAGCGTATAAAGAGCTTGACAAAGTCCGCAACCGTGTAGGGCTTCCCGACATGAGTGACGCGCTGCTGCATCGTTTGCAGAGTGGAAAGTCGTTGCCCGTCTATAACGAATGTGCTTTGGAAGGTGATGCGGAGTTGCGTGAGGAAATCCTGGATGAGCGTGCCCGTGAACTGGCTTTTGAGGAGGTGAGATGGTTTGATATTGCCCGTTGGAAACGTGCCGATGTGTTTAAAAAGACCTTGCATGGAGTGAATGTGACGATTAAGAGCGGTTCGGTTGCCGAAGGTAACCTGCAACTGAACTTTGAGCAACCGAAAGTGGAATCTGTATCAAGATTCTGGCAAAAGAATTTTAGTCCGAAATGGTATATGAGCGCATTCCCTTCTGATGAGATTAATAAGGGATATGGTCTTTTGCAGAATCCGGGATGGTAAAAAACGAGTGGTTAAATCAAAATGAAAATAATGATGAAAAGATTTATAATAGGGGCAATGCTGATTCTCGGACTATGTTCGTGGGTGAAGGCACAGAAAATAGATGTTCGCATTCGTGTGGTGGATGAGTGGAACCGTCCGTTGCAGGGAGTGATGATGCGCATCGGAGGGAATGATGACGAGTCGTTCCTTTCGGACAAAGACGGTATGATTGAATGCCGGGCTGACAAAGGTGCGGAACTGAATTTTGAAAAGTATAACCAGTTGCAACGTAAACTGAAAGTGACAGGGGAGGTGATGACGGTGAAGCTGGACAAGGACAACCGTCTCTTCGAACTGGGATATGACCAGCGTGTGACGAAAGAGAATACGCCAGCGGCAATTGACGGGGTGTCGGCCGATGAAATGAAACTTTCCGGAGAAATCAATCCGCTGAATACATTGTACGGGCTGATTCCGGGGTTGGGAGTATATCACAATGGTTCGCTTCCGTATAATTCTACCCCTGATATTTACGTACGTGGAATGGCTTCCAATCAAGGAAACAAGGTATTAGTGCTGGTGGATGGCGTGGAAAGAGAGATTGGCAGCCTGAATGTGGATGAGATAGAAAGCGTAACCGTATTGAAGGATGCTGCTTCACTGGCTTTGTATGGCAACCGTGTACGGACGGGGTGATCTGCGTCACTACCAAGAGGGGAGGAAATAACAAGATGCGCACGCATGTCGGTTATAATTTTACGGTACAGACTCCTTTCCGTATTCCTGGAATGGCGGATGCCGTATCTTATGCGAACACCGTGAATGAAGCGTTGGGATATGACGGGCTTGCTCCCCGTTATACGCAGGCTGACATACAGGCACTACAGAACGGGACTTCTCCTCTGGCTATAGTGGACTGGAAGAATCAGATTTTACGTAAGACGGCTTTTAATCATGACTTGAATCTCTCGTTTGATGGTGCTAACGAGCGGATGCGCTATTATGTATTTGCCAATTATACGAGCAACCGCGGATTCTTTAATAACACAGATTTGAATGACGGATATTCTACACAGGTGGAGATGTATGCCTTGAAGCTGCGTACGAATCTTGAAGCGAACATTTCTCCGACTACGATGGCGCGCATGAATCTTATGGGACGCTTGATGCAGTATCAGCAACCGACGGGCGGTACTTCCCTTGCGAATGTCTATAATACTCCAGTGATAGCCGCGCTATATATGACCGTAACGGAGTATGGGCAAAGAACCAGATGTTCACGAATCCGCTTGCAGTACAGGCAGCTAACGGATACGGGCAGGTTTTGCAGCGTACATTGTTTGCGGATTTGACGATAGAGCAGGATTTGTCGATGATTACTCCGGGACTTTCCGCACAAGTGAGGGTGACCTATGATAACTCGGCGGATATAGCGGACTTCAGAACCAAGAGTTATGCCTATTCTATTGCCACTCCTGTGCGTGATGCTGCCGGGAATATTTCGGATTTGTCGTATTCCCGATATGGTAATGATACGGAAATGAGTTTTGCCAGTGGTTTGCAGGCACAGGTGATGCGTACTTATATCTGGGGAAAAGTGAATTATGAGAGAGATTTCGGAAAACACCATTTGGATGTAGCGGGTATTTATTCGCAAGGACGGCGGAAGTATCTCGGTGCCAACGGTACGAATGCATTCCGTGATTATATGGCTCATCTCTCTTATAATTATGACAACCGTTATCTGGCAGATGTGGTATGCTCTTATTCGGGAAGTTTGAAAATGCCGGTGGGTGACAAGTATCGTGTTTATCCGGCTGTATCCGTAGCATGGATTGCTTCCAATGAAGAGTTTATGCATCGTTTCTCCGTGTTGGATTATTTGAAACTGCGTGCTTCATTCGGTGTCACCGGCAATGATTCCCGTCTGTTCTATGATATGGACAAACAGTTCAATGGTACCGGACAGGCATATATTTTCGTAGGTACTACTTCTACAGGAGGATTGGCACAGGGTGGTTTTCCTTCGAAGGGGATCGAGCCGGAAAAGGAATATAAAGCAAACTTCGGAGTGGAAGTCGGGATTTGGAAGGGACTTTCCATGCAGGTAGACGCTTTCTATAACCGGAGGAAAAATATCAGACAGTATGCCGGTGGAGTATATTCTTCTGTGGTAGGTAGGGATGTAGGTTCGTTGTTTACCGGTTGAAGTGAAGAATTATGGTGGAGAGATAACGCTCGGATGGCAACAGCAGCTTGATAAGTTCAGTTATTTCATAAAGGGGAATTTTTCTTATGCCAAGAATGAAATAGTCAATATCAATGAGGAATATCATCCTTATAAATATATGTATGCGACAGGCAATTCAATCGGGCAACTTTACGGGCTGATGGCAGAGGGACTGTATCAGAGGAAGATTTCGACGCACAGGGAAATCTGCTTCCCGGACTGCCGGTTTCTACGTATGAGTCCGAACTTCGACCGGGAGATGTGAAATACAAGGATTTGAATGGCGATGGAAAGATTGACGATTACGATCATTGCCATCAGCAGTATTCCACTCTGCCCGAAATCTATTACGGGTTTTCATTGGGGGCGGATTATAGAAATTGGGGGATAAAAGCCCATTTTCAGGGAGTGGCGCACCGTTCCGTATCGACTATGCTAGCCAGTATTTATCATCGTTGTACGGCAATGATAAGAACGTGTCTGAACATTATCTGGAGAACCGCTGGACGGATGCCACCCCGGATGCCCGATATCCGCGTCTGACTACTCTTTCCAACAATCACAACTTTCAGACGAGCAGCTTGTGGATGGAAAAGGGGGATTATCTGAAATTACGTGTGCTGGAACTTTCTTACAAACTTCCTGCCCGGTTTGCAGAAAAGATGAGGATGAGTGATTGCAGGTTGTTCCTGAAAGGCATGAACCTGTTTTCGATAGACCATGTCGGTATTATGGATCCGGAACAGATGGATATGGAGTATCCTTCATCGCGTTCTTATTTGATTGGAATCAATGTCTTATTTTAAACAAGAAGCAAGGTATGAAAAAATATAATCTATTGGCTTTGGCAGCTTGCTTGTGGATGACAACTGCTTGTAGTGATTTTCTGGAGCTTAATGAATCCGGATATAATTCGGTGGAATATCAGTTCTCTACTTTCGACAGGACGAAGGCGGTTGCTACCAATGTCTACGGATATCTGAAAGACGGGTACAGCGAAGTGTGTTCGACCATGATAGATGCGGCGACGGACGACGCGGTGAATGCCTGGAGTACAAACGGAATCAAAGGATTCTATGACGGTAGCTGGAATACAAGTGCACCGATAGGCGATGTATGGGAATATTATTACCGGGCGATTGCCGCAGCCAATTATTTCATCGAACATTGTCCGGCAGATTTTCCCGCTGCAAAGTATCAGGAGAAATATGAGGAAAAATTAAAGGAACTGAAGCTTTATCCTTATGAAATACAGGCATTGAGGGCCTATTTCCATTTTGAGTTATTGAAACGTTATAAGAATATTATTATTGCCGACCGGCAGTTTACGCTGGAGGAAGTCAATGAATTGCAGCCTGCTACATTTGCTGAAGCTGTCAACTGGATTGTCGGGGAGTGTGACGAGGCTGCGAAGTTTCTGCCGGTCACGTTTAAGGGAATGACTTCTACGGACGAGGTAGGCAGAGCCACCAAGGGAATGGCGTTGGCGTTGAAGGCAAGAGTGCTGCTGTATGCTGCCAGTCCGTTGAACTCGACGGACAACCAGGCGAAGTGGTTGAAGCCGCCAAGGCTGCCAAAGCGGTTATAGACTTGAATGTCTATCAGGAAAAACCGGGTGAAGAGGTGATTAACAATCCCAATTCTCTTGATTTTATTTTTGGCAGATGGAATGGGGTGAGCAATAGTTTTGAGAGTGCCAATTTTCCGATAGGATATGAAGGCGGTAACTCGGGAGTGTGCCCTTCACACAATTTGGTTGAGGCTTTTGATATGCGGGATGGCACTCCGTTCGACTGGAATAACCCGGAACATCGCAACAAAGCTTTGGAACCTTCGGAGAGAGACCCGAGATTGGCACAGACTGTATTGATGAACGGACAGACATTCAAAGACAAGGTAGTGGAAAGTTTTATCGGAGGGATGAACGGACTTCCTAAAGAGGGAGCTTCTCCTACTTCCTATTATTTACGTAAACACTTGAAAGAAGCTACGACCTGACTACGGGAAGTGCTACCTCATATCAACATATATGGCCTTTGTTCAGGTATGCGGAAGTCTTGCTGAACTATGCGGAGGCTTTGCTGGAAGCAACAAAAGAACCGGATTTCAAGGGGACTTTGGATAACGTTCAGTATACGGTATCACCTCGTGAGGCTGTAAATATGATTCGTACAAGGGTAGATATGAGCGCTGTTGAAACGACTGGATATGATGCTTTTAAAAAGCGTTTGCGTAATGAACGCCGTGTGGAGCTGGCTTTCGAGGGACATCGCTTTTGGGATATAAGACGTTGGATGACAGGAACTTCAACGACCCGGATAGAAGGGCTCTCTATTACAGCCGTAAAGGACGAGAGCGGGGAAGGGTATATTTACTCTTATGAGAAGAAAACGGTGCAGGAAAGGATATGGGAAGAGCGGATGAATTATTATCCGATTCAGGATGTTGAATTATTCAAAAATCATAATCTTGTTCAGAATGAAGGTTGGGAAAGTAATTAAAATAAAAGCTGTTGAAGTGAATCGGCTGCTTTTCCTCATCGGAGTTTTGTGGTTGCCTGTTCTTTTACTTTCGTGCTCTGACGAGAACGATGAACAAAGGATAGACGAAGAACAGAAAGAGGGGATCCGGGTGGATTTCGGCAACGAGGTGGGGTATACGCCCGAGGACTTGAAGAACTGGCCGCATGCGCTGTTTGTATTTGAAAACAAAGAGTGTGTGGAGGTGCAGGAGTCATCGGATAACGCTTCTTTGTTTGTTTCTTCTGTGGGCGACCGAATGGTGGCACTGGCGTATGAAAGTAAGGAGAACCTTTCTTGGGGTTCCATGGCTTCGGGTGTACCTTTGTCTTCTTATCATCTGTCTGTGAAGGATGTCAATGAAGATATTCCACAGGTATGGATGGGACAGATGACGGTTGTAGCCGAAGAAGGGAATACATTGTCGTTGAAACCGGTCACTTCTGTTATGAAAGTGGATTTTGTACATGCTCCCGAAGCGTTCGAATCGCTTTCTTTTGTGTTGCCGGGGATGGCAAATCGGGTAAGAGTTTATTCCGGTGAGTTGGAATCGGTCGGAAACTTGTCTGCTGACAAGGAGATACGGGTGACAAAGCAGGAGTCGGGAAAAGAGACTGTTGTTTTTCCGATGTCGGATTCCGGCCGTTGGAATTTGGCCTGCAAGCTGGCATTGAAGAATGGTGAAACGGTGGAAAAGACGTTGCTTATCCCTGCCGGGATCAAGACCGGGCAAGCTTTGGAAATGAGTGTGGATTTTGCCAACTATGAAGTGGACGGAACATGCAGACTGATATATCGTTATACAGTCTACGGGATGTCAAAATGGACAAGTCATACAGTGGATATTCCACTGAAAGAAGAGGCGCCGGTAAAGGAAGAAAATCGTTATTATAAGGTGTCTGTCCTGCAGAAAGACGGTACTTGGAAAGAAGTTGATGTGCATTATGCGCTTTGTTCGGATGCTCCGGGACATCATGGCTCTATTTGGAATGACTGGAACAATTCGAAGAGGCTAAGGGATACGATGAGTTTTGTGAACTTTACGCATGACTTTGACGCACCTGTCAAAATCAGAGTGCAAAAGAAGAAAAGCTTCGGCAGTGTGAAAATTCGTCCGAGTATGTATGGAATCACTCCTGTCAATGTGGGGGACAACACGATTGAGTTTACTTTGCCGCAGTGGGAAAAGCGGAAAGTGTCTGTGGAGTTTGACGGTGACCGGTTCTACAATCTGATGATATTGCCGAATCGTCCTGATCCTGACCGTCCCGACCCGGATAATTTGCCCGCAGGTATGAAGTATTATGGTCCGGGTGAACATAATCCGGAGCGGATTACATTGAAAGAAGGAGAAACGCTGTATATAGATGAAGGAGCGGTTGTATATGGTAAGGTTGCAGTCTCCGGCAGCCATGTGACCATTACGGGACGCGGAATCTTGTCCGGTGCCAAACTGGCTCATACAGGAGAGACCTATGCACACGGTGCCTTGTTGATAGAGACGAATGCCAACAGGCTGTCCAACAGAGGCTATTTTACGATTTCCGGCATTACTGTTGTTGATTCCCCCAATTGGACATTGTCTGTTTATAACACCGACCATGTGATGATTGACAACATTAATATCCTGTGTTGGATATTGAATGGAGACGGTATTGACTTGTGTAGTGTGACGGATGCTACGATTCAGGATTGTTTCATACGTACATACGACGACTGCATTACTTTGAAGGTGAATTCCCTTTCGGTGACGGCAACCAGGGATATTCGTATAAAGAATAATTTGATTTGGGCGGATTATGCACGGGGAATTGTTATTGGTCCCGAGAGCGGGACAAATACTCGTGCAGGAATAAGTGATTGCACGATAGAGGATTGTGTGATTATGGAATATCCTACCAATTTGCTTGAAACCAGCAGTAGCAAGTTGAATTGTGACGGTGCGGGGCTTTCGATTTCCCAGTATCCTTCGGGTGGCGCCACTTCCGGAACGATCGAGAATATTACATTTCAGAATATAGTGATTGATAATATCTCGCAAAAGGGACGTCCTATGGTTATTTGGCAGAAAGCAAATCAGGACCATGCATTGATAAAGAATGTGACGTACCGGAATATTCAGATTCTTGATGAGGCTGACAGGTGTCAGGCTTCGGGGATTTATACCAATGGCAATACCATTAGCGGACTTGTATTTGATAAGGTGACTTATAATGGCACTCCTATTCATCAGTCCGGGAAATGGACGGTGGATAAACCGGAGAATGTAGATATTATTCATCAATAAAAACATGAAAGGTATGAAAATCAGATTGTTGTCAGGATTTGGCAAGTGGATAATGGCAGGAGGTTACTGCTACTGTTTGGTAGCAGGACTCGTTGCTTGTACTCCGGACAGGGGGCAAGTCAATGTGATTCCCCTTCCGAATGACATGGAGATAAAAGAGGGCTTTTTCGAGATAGATAGTACCAGGTTTGTAAATGAAGGTGCAGATAAGTTTATTACTTGCCATATTGATTCGGCTTCTTATAATGAGTTGGGAGATGAAGGATATGAATTGTCTGTATCTTCCGGGGCTGTTCATTTGAATGCGGCTACCGGGAAAGGGGCTTTTTATGGTAAGCAGACGTTAAGGCAACTGGTATCTTCTCGTGGAATACCTTGCGTGGAAATTAAAGATACTCCCCGTTTCGGCTATCGCGGGTTGCACGTGGATGTGTCAAGGCATTTCTTCCCTAAAGAGGAAATTACGAAATTGATGGATGAAATGGCCTTTTACAAACTGAATAAATTTCATTTTCACCTGACCGATAACGGCGGGTGGCGGATACAAATAGACAAATACCCCCGATTAACCTCTATGGGCGCTTTCCGTACTCAATGTGAGTGGGTGGAATGGTGGGATAAAAAAGACCGCACCTATTTACCTGAAGGAACCCCCAACGCTTATGGAGGTTATTATACAAAAGAAGATATACGGGAGATAGTGGCTTATGCGGAAAAACGATGTATTGAGGTAATTCCGGAAATTGAGTTTCCTGCTCATTCGGATGAAGTGTTTGTCGGTTATCCGGAACTTTGCTGCATGGGCAAACCTTATGCCGGTGGAGAGTTTTGTGCCGGTAATGAGCAGACCTATACTTTTATGGAAGATGTCCTGACGGAAGTTATCGACCTTTTTCCTTCGGCTTATGTTCATATTGGCGGTGATGAAGCCCGCAAAGTAGAATGGAAAAATTGTCCGAAATGCCGGGCTCTGATGACGAAGGAAGGGATAAAAGATTGGGATGAATTGCAGTGTTACATGATTGGGAGAATGGAAACCTTTCTTACGTCGAAAGGAAAAATGATGATAGGTTGGGATGAAATATCAAAGAATCAGTTGCAGCCTGCTTCTACGGTTGTCTCTTATCGGGGGCAGGAGTTTGCGTCTTATGCGGCGAACAAGGGATATAAGGTTGTTTTTACACCGGGTGCCGCACTTTATTTCGATTGGTATCAGGCTACTCCGGATACGCAACCACGGGCAATGACCGGATATTCTCCCATAAAGAAAATGTATAGCATTTGTCCTGTTGCCACTACTCCGGAAAGCGCTGTCCGCAATGAGCAGATGATTCAGGGAAAGTTTCTTGAACCGAATAGCGTAGCCTGGATTCGTCCGGAGAATGCCGGACGGGTGATTGGGGTGCAAGGTTGTGCATGGGCGGAGTTTATTAATGACGAGAAACATCTGGAGTATATGATTTTTCCTCGTTTGCTTGCTATTGCCGAGATGGCATGGACACAGGAAGAGAAACGTGAATGGCAGCATTTCAAGCCGCGTATGAATGCACATATTCCGCAATTGCTTGCAAGGGGAATTAATTCTTTTACGTTGACTGATGAAATAGAACTGACTACCGCAAGGTGGAACACGGGGGAATGGAAGTGATGTTGGATACGGAGAAATATCCGGTTGAGATACGCTATACGTTAGATGGAAAGATTCCTGGAGCTACTTCCTTGAGGTATGACAAGCCTTTTATTATCAATGATTCGGTCGTGGTGAAAGCTGCGATATTCCGGGAAGGGAAAATACTTGGACCGATATTGGAACGTAATGTGGGAACAGAGAAGGAAATCAGGAATTATTTTGAGTATGTAGAACCGGAACACTGGAAGAACGTGAAACAATAGAGGACCGATGAAAAATATATTGATTTTATTATTTGCACTGTTTGCAGTGGCTTTAAAAGCTGACGACAGGACGGTGCCGGGAAGAACTTTGTCCGTTACTCCCCAAAATGCATTGATTCATTTACCCGAATTCCGTAAACGCTCGTATAAGGTTTTCATTCAAGATGAGAAAGGAATATGGCAACCGATAGAGGTTCGTAATGCGTTGGTTTCTTCTTTCTCGAAACATCCGCAGATATGGAATGATTGGGAAAATCAGAAACTGTTGCGTGATACGATGAGCTATGCGCTTTTTGTCCGGGATTTTGCAAAGAATGTGAAGGTGCGTGTCGAACCCTGTTTCCGGTTTCGGAACGTCGAGATACGTCCGGTATCTTATGGAATAGATTATAAAAGGGTAAAGGGCGGAATTGAGTTTGAACTGACGGATGCTTCGCAGAAAGTCTCCGTAGAATTTGACGGTGACCGTGCGGAAAATCTTTTTTTGTTTCCCGATTTGCCGGATGTGGATAAGCCTGCTCAGGATGTTCCGGACGTGCTTTATTACGGGGCCGGGCAGCATGATGTTGGACGTATCGTGATGAAAAGTAACCAGACGCTTTATTTGGACGAGGGTGCTTTTGTGTATGGATATGTTGTCGGAAAGGGGATAGAAAATGTCCGGATTGCAGGGAGAGGAATCTTGTGTGGTGCGAAGGAAACTCATTGCGATGAGAGGCGTACGCAATTAATAAATTTCGAGTATTGTCGGAACGTGGAGATATCGGGAGTTACTTTAATTGATTCTCCGGCATGGACGATCCGGTTGAAGAACTCGCAGGACTTGTTGGTTGATAATGTAAAACAGATTAGCTGGATATTGAACTCGGACGGACTGGATGTTTGTAATAGCCGCGAGGTTAGGGTACGTAATTGCTTTTTCCGGAATTATGATGATTGTATCACTATCAAGAATCAGGAACTGGCGAAAATGGGGTGTGAGGATGTTTTGGTAGAGAACTGTGTCGGTTGGACGGATTGCGCCAATGTGTTTCTGGTCGGCCCGGAGTGCGGAACGTCTCGTGAACCTCGCACGAATTATATCCGGAATGTGACTTTTAGAAATTGTATCGTATTGGAGACACCTGCATTGTATGATAGCAAGGAGGGGGATGATGGCTGGAGAGGAGGATGTGCGGCTATTAATGCACGTGTTGGCATATACGAGGGGCTTGGCGGTGGTGGACGGATGTCTGACATTCTATTCGAGAATATACAGATTGAGAACTTGTATGGCGGACGACCAATTGCTGTGGAGATAGTAAGTGACGGTACAGATACAGGAAGTTTGTCCGGAGTTGTCTTTCGGAATATAACTTTCACAGGCGACAAATACCTGCCTGCCCAGGTACGGGGAGTAAGTCGTGAGTTTCCTTTACAGAATGTGACATTTGATAATGTTGTGTTTAACGGAAGACAGATAAAGAAGGCTGATTGTAGAAAATATCTGTTTGTCAATCCATATATAGAGAATTTACAATTTAAATAAATACAAATTACCATGAAAAAACTATTAACAACTTTATTGTTTGGAAGCTTTTTTTCGGCTTGTGCTGAAAGACAACCGGTTCCTGCCATTCCATCAGATCCGGAAATAGAAGGAAAAATAGAGAAACTGCTTAAAGGCATGACCCTTGAAGAGAAGATTGGCCAAATGTGTGAACTGACCATTGGGGCAGTGACAGATAAAAACGATAATAAATTGAGTGAAGCGTTACTGGATACGGTGATTGGTAAATATAAGGTAGGTTCGTTACTGAATATTCCCTTCGGAGTCAGCCAAAAAAAGGAAGTATTCGCAGAGTGATCACACAGATTCAAAAGAAATCTTTGGAAGAAATTGGGATTCCATGTATTTATGGTTTGGATCAGATTCACGGGGCTTCATATACACAAGACGCTACTTATTTTCCTCAAGGCATCAATATGGCGGCTGCTTTTAATAGGGAACTAACTAGGCATTGTGCGGAGATTACGGCTTACGAGACTCGCGCTTGTTGTGTACCATGGACGTTTGCTCCTGTAATGGATCTCGGGCGCGATCCTCGTTGGCCGCGTATGTGGGAGAGTTTCGGGGAAGATGCCTATGTGAATGCGCAAATGGCTGTGCAGGCTGTACGTGGTTTGCAGGGGGATAATCCGAATAAGGTGGATGAATATCATATTTCATCCTGTATCAAGCATTTTATGGGATATGGGGTTCCAGTCTCCGGTAAAGACCGTACCCCTTCTTCTATTACCGATATTGACATGCGTGAGAAATACTTTGCTCCTTTCAAGGCGGCGATTCGTGCGGGTGCCTTGTCGCTGATGGTCAATTCCGCCAATAATAGCGGGGTGGCGTTTCATGCCAATAAAGAGTTATTGACCGGATGGTTGAAGGAGGACTTGAACTGGGATGGAATGATTGTGACCGATTGGAATGATATTAATAATCTGTATTTTCGCGACCATATTGCAAGCAGCAAGAAAGATGCCGTCAGGCTGGCTGTCAATGCGGGTATTGATATGGCAATGATTCCTTCGGAGGGACAGTTTTGTATCGACTTGAAAGAACTGGTTGAGGAAGGGGCTGTTTCAATGGAACGTATTGACGATGCCGTACGACGTGTATTACGTTTGAAATTCCGCTTGGGATTGTTTGAGAATCCATACTGGGATATTCGGAAATATGACAAGTTTGGAAGTCGGGAGTTTGCAGAAGTGGCATTGCAAGCTGCTAGGGAATCGGAGGTCTTGTTGAAAAATGAAGGAGAACTTTTGCCTTTACGTAAGGGAACGAAGATATTGTTGGCAGGTCCGAACGCCAATGCTATGCGTTGTCTCAACGGAGGATGGTCTTACAGTTGGCAGGGAGAGTTGGCGGATGAATTTGCGCAGGCTTATAATACTATCTATGAAGCATTATGCAACAAGTTTGGTACGGAAAATATTATCTATGAACCGGGAGTGACGTATGTTGCTGATCCTAATGATAACTGGTGGAAAGAAAATCGTCCGGAAATAGGAAAGGCAGTTACTGCTGCCGGTAGGGCGGATGTGATAATAGCTTGTATAGGAGAGAATACGTATTGTGAGACTCCGGGAAATCTGAATGACTTGAATCTTTCTTCCAATCAGAAAGAGTTGGTGAGAGCACTTGCGGCAACAGGAAAGCCGGTAATATTGGTTCTGAACGAAGGACGGCCGCGTATAATCCATGAGATAGACCTTTGGCAAAAGCGGTGGTTCATATTATGTTGCCGGGAAATTACGGTGGAGATGCGTTGGCTGACTTGATTGCCGGAGATGCGAACTTTAGCGCTAAATTGCCTTTTACCTATCCGAAATTCATCAATTCGCTTGCTACGTATGATTATAAGCCGTGTGAACAGATGGGAACTATGGAAGGGGAGTATAATTATGATGCGGTTATGGATATTCAATGGCCCTTTGGACATGGATTAAGTTATACGTCCTATGAGTATAGTAATTTTAAAGTGAATCGTACGACTTTCAATGCGGATGATGAACTGATATTTGAAGTGGATGTAAAGAACGTGGGAGAAAGGGCAGGTAAGGAAACGGTCCTGTTGTATTCCAGTGATTTGGCAGCTAGTGTTTCGCCGGATGTGATCCGTCTTCGTTATTTTGAGAAAGTTGAATTACAACCGGGTGAAACAAAGAAAGTTGTTATGAAGTTGAAAGGAAGCGATCTGGCTTTTGTCGGTCAGGATAGAAAATGGCGGTTGGAGCAAGGACGTTTCCGCATGAAATGTGGTAGTGAGATACTGTATATAGACTGTGAAAAAGACAAAATTTGGGATACTCCTAATATTGACTAAGCAGAAACAGTATAAAGAAACTGATTGCAATAAGTGTAATATCCGTTGTTATAGCTGCGTACAATACTTTAGAAAGGGTGGAGGATTATAGGAATGTAATTCCTCTATCACATGAAATAGTAATGGTAGCTGGGAATCCTTTTGTTATTGAAAAAGATACCCGCATTCTTTATCTTGAAGATAATATTCTTTTAGAAAGGAACACACAATTCCTTGCCGGATACATTAAAGAAGCGACAGGAAGGCGGTTAAAAGTGGAATCCGGACAGGATGTGAATGACAAGAATATGATTATATGAGGATGTAAATTAAACTGTGTCAGCAAAAAATAAAATATTAATTTTGCTGACACAGTTTAATTTACATCCTCTATATTTCAGTTCAAAAAAATGCGTAAAAATATTCCAGAAGAATTATGGCAAATGAGTGAGCAAAGAGAATTGTATGTTGTATAATATTGTATCTACACAGTAGACGTGTAATTTTAGCATGGACTTCTAAATAGAATTATTAATTCGATCGATATTTATATTCTTAAGTATTTGAGGGGCTTTATATTCTAAAAAGTACTTTACTCTTTGGAATTCCAAGGCATTTTGTTTGCCTTTGTGTTAATCAATATATTGAATATGAATAATAGTAATAATAATCAGATAATTCGTTTTGACTGGGCGATGAAACGTCTGCTCCGGAATAAGGCAAACTTTAGTGTACTTGAAGGTTTGCTTACTACGTTGCCGGGTGAGAAGATTGTTATTCAGAAACTCCTTGAAAGTGAAAGTAATCAGGAGGATAAGTTTGACAAGTAGATATGCTTGCCGAGAATTCTAAGGATGAGCTTGTCTTGATCGAGGTACAGGATAATAATGAATATGCTTACTTCCAGCGTATGTTGTTCGGTACTTCTAAAAGTATATAAATAGAGGAGAGAGTTATGACAAGGTACGTAAAGTATATAGTATTAATATCGTCTATTTCTCATTAGGTCATGGGACGGACTTCGTATATCATGGAAAGACAGAATTCAGGGGTATTTATCAAGGGGATATTTTAGAACTGACTCCATTTCAAAAGCAAACATTCAAGGTGGATACAGTTAGTCAGTTGTATCCTGAATACTATATCTTAAAGGTAAATGGCTTTAATCAGATAGCAAGAGTCCGTTGGAAGAATGGATTTACTATTTGAATACAGGTGAGATTCCTTCTAGTGCTACAGTTCTAGAGCTTGAAGAGGCACGGGAGAGATTGAAGTTGGATAGCATGACTAAGGATGATTGGTGGCTTATTATCGTCACTTGGATAATATAGTAATTCTGCATGATAATATCTATACCGAACGAGAAGAAGGAAGGGCGGAAGGGCGTGAAGAGGCTAATTGGGATAATGCTCGTAATCTGAAAAAAACTGGGAGTAGCTATTGATATAATTTCACAAGCTACGGGATTGTCTAAAGAGGAAATAGAAAAGTTATAGAGTAAATCTTGAATAAGTTATTGATTGAGGGGACATACAGTTTACTGTGCATTCCCTTTTTTATTGCTGTTCGAAATAGAGATGATGAGAACGAAAAAAGGAATTTTAGTTTAATTTGTTAGGAAATGGGGGATGAATAGAGTTAAAGTAATATAAGTATAGTGCTTTCTGAGTGGGGAGTAAAGCCATTAGTGAAAAAGAAAAAGCTCTGAAAATCAGAGCTTTAAATCTTTTGTTAAGTGGAGCGTATCGGACTCGAACCGATCACCTTAACACTGCCAGTGTTACGCTCTAGCCAGATGAGCTAACGCCCCTTCTTTAATCTTATATGATAACGTTTGTAAACGAATCTTTTTTGTTGGCGCAAATATAATGCAATATTCTGAAATAATTGCTATGTTTGCGGTAAATAATAGTTTAAAATAAAGAAATGCTGATTTATAATACGACTTTTCAGGTGGATGACGACGTTCACGATAATTTTCTGATTTGGATTAAAGAATCCTATATTCCGAAGTACAGAAGCACGGTGCATTGAAGACGCCGCGTATCTGCGGATATTGAGCCACCGGGAGGAAGGAAGTGCTTACTCCTTGCAGTGGGAGGTAGAGAGTAGCGGGATGCTGCACCGCTGGCATCTGGAACAGGGAGTGCGCCTGAATGATGAACTTACAAAAATATTTAAGGATAAGGTGATTGGTTTTCCGACATTAATGGAGGTGATAGAGTGATTCAACCGGTAAAAGAAAAGATAATCCTGGGTATTGACCCCGGTACTACGATCATGGGATATGGGATCTTGAGAATAAAAGGAACCAAGCCCGAAATGGTTGCAATGGGGATTATCGACTTGCGTAAATTTGCCAATCACTATCTGAAACTACGCCATATCCATGAGCGTGTATTGAGTATCATTGAAAGCTATCTGCCTGACGAACTGGCTATTGAAGCACCATTCTTCGGCAAAAACGTGCAGTCGATGTTGAAGTTGGGGCGTGCGCAGGGAGTAGCAATGGCAGTGGCCCTAAGCCGTGACATACCAATCACCGAGTATGCTCCTTTGAAAATTAAAATGGCTATTACCGGAAACGGACAGGCCTCGAAAGAGCAAGTGGCGGATATGTTGCAGCGAATGCTTCGCTTTTCGAAAGAAGATATGCCTACTTTCATGGATGCGACAGACGGTTTGGCGGCCGCATATTGCCATTTTCTGCAAATGGGACGGCCGGCATTGGAAAAAGGATATAATAGTTGGAAAGATTACATAGCAAAGAACCCGGATAAGGTGAAATAATTGAGGATATAAGTTCTATGCTATAAGTTTATAGGTGCGATAAAGCACTATATATCAAAGGAAAGGGTTAAGATGAAGATGGGAACTAATTATTTAGCAATACTGGGAGTAACTACGATGACAACAGTGATGAGTTGTTCTTCTGCAAAAAAGGAATACGCTTCTTATGAACTCTATCCCGTTCGTTCGGGGAATCTTGTCGAAATGGAGTATGCTCCGGGGGCTACCAGGTTTACGCTTTGGGCGCCTACGGCTGATGAGGTACGCCTGATGCTTTATGATGCAGGGGAAGGTGGTCATGCTTACGAAACGGAGAAAATGGACCTGCTGAAGACGGAACATGGACGGTAACCGTGGACAAAGATTTGCTGGGTAAATTCTACACCTTCAATGTGAAGATTGATGATAAATGGCAAGGAGATACACCGGTATTAACGCTCGTGCTGTCGGAGTAAATGGCAAGCGTGCTGCTATTATTGACTGGAAATCGACCCAGCCGGAAGGGTGGGAGAGTGACCGGCGCCCTACCCTGAAATCTGCTGCGATATGATTATCTACGAAATGCATCATCGTGATTTCTCGTCGGATTCTACTTCGGGGGTAAAGAACAAAGGAAAATATCTTGCCTTGACCGAACGAGGAACCATGAATGCTGATAAACGTCTGACAGGGATCGACCATTTGAGAGAACTGGGGATCACGCATGTACATCTGCTTCCTTCTTATGATTATGCTTCCGTAGACGAGACGAAGCTGGAAGAAAAACAATATAACTGGGGATATGATCCGCTGAATTATAACGTGCCGGATGGTTCTTATTCGACCGACCCTTATCAGCCTGCGGTTCGTGTGAAGGAGTTCAAACAAATGGTACAGGCACTACATCAGGCAGGTATCCGGGTGATAATGGACGTAGTGTACAACCATACGTTCAATACGATAGAGAGTAACTTTGAACGTACCGCTCCCGGTTACTTTTATCGCCGGAAAGAAGATGGTTCTCTGGCAAATGGCTCGGGATGCGGCAATGAGACTGCAAGTGAACGTCCTATGATGCGTAAATTTATGATAGAATCTGTCCTTTACTGGATTAATGAATATCATATTGACGGCTTCCGCTTTGACCTCATGGGAATACACGACATCGAGACGATGAACGAAATCAGGAAAGCTGTCAACAAGATTGATCCTACCATTTGCATTTATGGAGAAGGCTGGGCTGCTGAAGCTCCTCAATATCCGGCGGATTCGTTGGCCATGAAAGGAAATGTTGCCCGTATGCCGGATATCGCTGTCTTTTCGGATGAACTGCGTGATGGGCTTTGCGGACCTGTATGGGAAAAAGATAAAGGTGCGTTTCTTGCCGGTGTTCCGGGAGGAGAGGCGAGTGTAAAGTTTGGTATTGTGGGTGCGATTGAACATCCGCAAGTGCGCTGTGATTCGGTGAATTATAGCCGGCAACCTTGGGCGAAGCAACCTACACAGATGATTAGTTATGTTTCCTGTCATGACGGATTATGCCTTGTTGACCGAATAAAGGCAAGTATGCCGGGAATTACTCCCGAACAGTTGGTCCGTCTGGATAAATTGGCGCAAACGGTGGTCTTTACTTCACAAGGTATTCCTTTTATTTATGCTGGCGAGGAAGTGATGCGTGATAAGAAAGGAGTGGACAACAGCTACAAGAGTCCGGATGCGGTAAACGCTATTGATTGGCGGCGCAAAACTACGAATGAGGATGTTTTCACCTATTATAAGCGTTTGATTGACTTGCGTAAATCTCATCCCGCTTCCGTATGGGAGACGCGGAAATGGTTCGGAGACATTTGGAATTCCTGCCTGTCGAGGGGAACAATCTGATTGCGTTCCTTTTGAAGGAGCATGCCGTAACGGTGACCGTTGGGAAAGATATTATCGTTGCTTTCAACTCCCGCACTACTCCCGCACGTCTGGAAGTACCTGCCGGCAAATATACGGTAGTATGTAAGGACGGTGTGATAGATGTTCGCGGACTTGGGACGCAAACCGGACCGGAAGTAATTGTTCCCGGCCAGTCTGCACTGATTATGTATAAATAGATAAAAATAGAAGAATATGAGCCAAAATACATTCAGCATGGCGGGGGGCGTAGCACGCAACCCGCTTGTGCGTTTAGCCAAACCCGTCACGGCAACTATCGGGGCAGACGAACATATAGCCATTGTAGGACCGAACGGTAGTGGTAAAAGCCTTTTTGTAGATACGCTGATCGGTAAATATCCGCTGCGTGAAGGAGCGCTGCAATATGATTTTTCTCCTTCTGCTACTCAGACCGTTTATGATAATGTAAAATACATCGCTTTTCGTGATACCTATGGAGCTGCCGACGCCAATTACTACTATCAGCAACGTTGGAATGCCCATGACCAGGATGAGGCTCCCGATGTCCGCGAAATGCTGGGCGAGATCAAGGACGAGCAACTGAAAAACGAATTATTCGACCTTTTCCGTATCGAGCCTCTTCTGGATAAGAAGATTATCCTTCTTTCCAGTGGGGAATTACGCAAATTCCAGCTCACAAAGACCCTGCTGACTGCTCCCCGTGTTCTGATTATGGATAACCCGTTTATCGGACTGGATGCTCCTACACGCGAATTGCTTTTCTCTTTGCTCGATCGTCTGACGAAGATGTCGTCGGTACAGATAATTCTGGTGCTTTCCATGTTGGATGATATTCCTTCCTTCATTACCCATGTCATTCCCGTTGACAAAATGGAAGTCTTTCCGAAAATGGAACGTGAAGTCTATTTGGATGCTTTCCGTTCAAGAGATACGGTCGTTCCTTTTGACGATTTACAACAACGTATTATTGATTTGCCTTACAACGGCAATAATTACGATGCCGATGAAGTGGTAAAACTAAACAAAGTCAGTATCCGCTATGGTGACCGTACTATTCTGAAAGAACTCGATTGGACTGTGCATCGTGGGGAGAAATGGGCATTGAGTGGAGAAAACGGCGCAGGCAAATCAACCTTGTTGAGTCTTGTTTGTGCGGATAATCCCCAATCGTATGCCTGTGATATCAGCCTGTTCGGACGAAAAGAGGAACCGGGAGAGTATCTGGGAAATTAAGAAACACATTGGCTACGTCAGTCCGGAGATGCATCGTGCTTACCTTAAAAACCTGCCGGCTATTGAGATTGTAGCAAGCGGTTTACATGATAGTATCGGGTTGTACAGACGTCCGCAACCGGAGCAGATGGATATTTGTGAATGGTGGATGGATGTATTCGGTATCGCAGCATTGAAAGATAAAGCATTCCTGCAACTTTCCAGTGGCGAGCAACGGCTGGCTCTGCTGGCACGTGCTTTCGTCAAAGATCCGGAACTGTTGATTTTGGATGAACCGCTTCACGGACTTGATACTTACAACCGTCGCCGGGTGAAGAAGGTGATTGAAGCCTTCTGCCAACGTAAAGATAAAACGATGATTATGGTGACACATTATGAATCGGAGCTTCCGGGTACGATAACAGACCGCATTTTCCTGAAAAGAAATTAGATGGCACACCGTTCAAGTTTGGTTTCTAATCTTCTTTTATGAATTGATTATTCTATTCATTTATATAAGTTATTGACTAAGGTTTTTCTCAAACCATTCTCACTGTGATGAGAATTTTTTCTCATCACAGTGAGAACTTTTTCTCATTACTATGAGAATTTTTTCTCGTCATGGTGAGAATAATCCTTGCCCTGAATGTATTGTAACGGGGTTCTGGAAGTAAATTGTGAACCTGCTTTCCGGGTTAGCCGAGTGGATGTGTAAACCAGAAACAGGAACCCTTTCCGGGTTCCGAGTCTACTCCGATCTTTCCTCCGAGTTGTGTGATGATACTCTGCAGATAGAAAGACCGAGACCGGTGCCGGGAATAAAATTATTGAGTTTGACAAAACGGTTGAATACAGCCGTTTGCTTTTCCGGTTCGATTCCTATACCCGTATCCTCTACGGAGAATTTCGCTTCTTTTCCTTTTATTTGGTAACTGATGGTTATACTCCTTCGGAGGTAAATTTTAACGCATTGACTACGAAGTTTGATAATACTTGGTAAAGCCTACTTTTATCGCTGGTGAGTTGCAAATCGGGCAGATCGGGAGACAGGCGGAGTTCCACCTGCGGGGAGGTTCGCATCTGCATTGCTTGGTATAATTCATTGCATAACCGTTTGGCGTTCACTTTCTCGAAGGTAAAGTCAAAAGTTCCAGCTTCGATTTTTGACAAGTCGAGAATATCGGAAATAAGTTGTAGCAGGCGTTTGTTGTTCTCTTCGATGATGGTGACATACTGCAGTTTCTCTTCCGGATTGTCCGCCTCTTGCAGCATACTCGAAAAACCGACAATCGCATTGAGCGGTGTACGTATCTCGTGGCTCATATTGGCAAGGAAGGCAGACTTTAGCCGGTCGGATTCTTCTGCTTTCTCTTTAGCTTGAATGAGCATTCGTTCCGTTTCTTTCAGTTGGGTGATATCAAAGTTGATGCACAACATTTCGATGATATTATCCTGTGGGAGATAATTCCGGACCAACACATTCACGCGTGTCCACGTATAGTTTCCGTCAGCTCTGCGAATACGCATATCACGACATAATTTGCTACTTTCCCCTTTAATGACCTTATCCAGAAAATCAAGCATTACAGCCCGGTCTTCGGGGTGGAAGTGGGAGTGTATGCCGATGATTTCCGGTAGTGGGGTACCTTCTTCCTCTCCTATATTCCTGTACCAGCTGCTCAGGGCATAACCGTCCCGGCTCAAAGCGTCGAAATGGGCATAACCAACTTTGGCATAGTCGCCTACCAGGTCGAAGAAATTTTTGAACTCCTGAATCTTATTATAAGCAATGGTATTTTCGGTCTTGTCTACGTTAATCACCAAGTAATTGATCGGCTCATGATTATGGTCGTACAGCGTAGTTACTTTGGTTGTTAAATCTATACTGCCTCCCGAACTTTGTGACTGGTAGTATCCGTTTATCTTGGAAAATTCATAGCAGAATGTAAAGTCGGCGTCTTCATTATTTCTGAGTTTCTGTTTGATCTCTTCCGGAAGCAGGGGATTCTCGAACAGATTAACTCCCAAGACATCTTCTTTGCTGGCTATATGAAACATTTCCAGTTCCTTCTTGTTAAGGTCGATCAGGAGCCGTCTTTATTGTATAATTCGATGCCTACGGGGATATTTTTATAGATATTATGCAGAATGCGTTCACTGTTCTGCAATGCCTGGTAAGCGGACGCCATATGTGGTCCGTCTTGTGTTTCGGCTATGCATATATCTTGGTGTTTCCTGCCTCGTCTGTTTCCTGGTAACATATCTTGCTGCGTATCCATACACCCCCTTTAGGAGTATCGAGCAGATATACTTCTTCAATCGTCTGCTGTAATTCATCGAAAGAGTGGGAAGTGGTGTGTTGCTGGTCTTCCCTCAGAATCCGCTTGTTGAAATCATTGAAACTAATAATACCCTCCTCGTCGAGACCGAGAAGTTGGGCTATGAAGCCGGAGCATTTGTAACACTCTGTTTTTACATCTGCCTCCCACCAGCCGATGTTGGCTTTATTCATTAATTTCCGTAGGAAGATGTCTTCTCTGTGTGTGTCTGTTTCAGGCATTTTACAGTTTGTTCTGAAGGTTAAAAATTTGTTTAATATGTAAAAGTAGTCATTTTTGTCGGATTCCTGCTAATAAACCACCATTTTTAGGTATTGATAACTCCTTATTCTTTCGTGAACTTTGTGGAGAAATAAAATGTTCTATATATAATGCGTAGATATAAAAAGAAAGGAGATCATTAAGAATGAAAAAAATAGTATTACTTCGTCACGGAGAGAGTGTATGGAACAAGGAAAATCGTTTCACCGGCTGGACGGATGTAGACCTTACGGAAAAAGGAGTTGCCGAAGCCGAGAAGGCAGGGGAGACGCTGAGAGAATATGGCTTCAATTTCGATAAAGCCTATACTTCCTATCTGAAACGTGCAGTGAAAACTCTGAACTGCGTGCTTGATAAGATGAATCTCGACTGGATCCCGTGGAAAAGAACTGGCGCCTGAATGAGAAGCATTATGGAGAGTTACAAGGGCTGAATAAAGCGGAAACCGCCGGGAAGTATGGGGAGGAACAAGTGCTTGTATGGCGCCGCAGCTATGACATTGCTCCTAATCCGCTTGCAGAGAATGACCTTAGAAATCCACGTTTCGACTATCGATATCACGAGGTACCCGATGCTGAACTGCCCCGTACCGAATCATTGAAGGATACCATTGAACGTATTATGCCTTATTGGGAATCAAATATATTTCCTGCATTGAAAACTGCCCATACTTTACTGGTGGTAGCTCACGGTAATAGTTTGAGGGGGATTATCAAACATCTGAAACATATTTCGGATGAAGATATTATAAAACTGAACCTGCCTACTGCCGTGCCTTATGTGTTTGAGTTCGACGAGAATCTTAATGTAGCCAATGACTACTTTCTGGGTAATCCCGAAGAAATCAGAAAATTAATGGAGCAGTAGCCAACCAGGGAAAGAAAAAATAGAATAAAGTTATACATTAAAAAAATGAAGTTATGAATAAAGTTATAGAATTATTAGGAGATAAATCCTGTTATTATTTGGATCACACCTGTAAAACCATCGATAAATCGCTGATTCACATTCCCTCTCCCGATACAATAGATAAAATCTGGTTGGATTCAGATCGTAATATAAAGGTATTGAATAGCCTTCAGTCTCTCTTGGGGCATGGCCGATTGGCAAATACCGGATATGTGTCCATTCTTCCTGTCGATCAGGATATCGAGCATACCGCCGGGGCTTCTTTTGCTCCGAACCCGATCTATTTCGACCCGGAGAATATCGTGAAACTGGCTATTGAAGGCGGCTGCAACGCCGTGGCTTCCACTTTCGGAATCCTGGGTTCCGTAGCGCGTAAGTATGCCCATAAGATACCTTTCGTTGTGAAGTTGAATCATAATGAACTGCTTTCTTATCCGAACAGCTTCGACCAAGTGTTGTTTGGCACCGTGAAGGAGGCATGGAACATGGGGGCATAGCTGTCGGAGCTACTATCTATTTCGGTTCGGAACAGAGTCGCCGTCAGTTGGTAGAGATTGCCGAGGCGTTTGAATATGCGCACGAACTGGGTATGGCAACCATTCTGTGGTGCTATCTGCGTAACAATGATTTCAAAAAAGGAGCAATAGATTATCACTCTGCTGCCGACCTGACCGGACAGGCTGACCGCCTGGGTGTGACCATTAAGGCGGATATTGTGAAGCAGAAACTTCCGACGAATAACGGCGGCTTTAAAGCTATCGGCTTCGGCAAGGTGGACGAACGTATGTACACCGAACTGGCGACTGACCACCCGATTGACCTTTGCCGTTATCAGGTTGCTAATGGCTACATGGGGCGTGTAGGACTGATTAATTCCGGTGGGGAATCTCACGGAACTTCCGATTTGCGTGATGCCGTCATTACTGCCGTAGTGAATAAGCGTGCCGGAGGTATGGGACTGATTAGCGGACGTAAGGCTTTCCAGAAACCGATGAATAAAGGGGTAGAATTATTGAATGCTATCCAGGATGTTTATCTTGATCCGTCAATAACGATCGCTTGATACGGTTGTGAATGGAAATAATTTCTTATCTTTGACTATTAGATAGTTAACCATTAAAAAAATAAGAGTATGAAGTTTTTTATTGACACAGCCAATTTGGAGCAGATTAAGGAGGCACATGACCTCGGTGTACTTGACGGAGTGACTACCAACCCTTCGCTCATGGCGAAAGAAGGTATCAAGGGAACACAGAACCAGCGTGACCATTATGTCAAGATATGTAATATCGTCAACGGTGATGTGAGTGCCGAGGTGATAGCGACCGATTATGAAGGGATGATTCGCGAAGGCGAGGAGCTGGCGGCGCTTAATCCGCATATCGTAGTGAAAGTGCCTTGTATTGCCGATGGTATCAAAGCCATCAAGTATTTCACGGAGAAAGGAATACGCACGAACTGTACGCTGGTCTTTTCGGTGGGACAGGCGTTGCTGGCGGCTAAAGCCGGGGCAACTTATGTATCTCCTTTCGTCGGCCGTCTGGATGATATTTGTGAAGATGGGATAGGACTTGTTGGGGATATTGTACGTATGTACCGCACGTATGATTACAAGACGCAAGTGCTGGCAGCTTCTATCCGTAATACGAAGCACATTATCGAATGTGTGGAAGTGGGGGCGGATGTTGCTACTTGCCGTTGAGTGCCATTAAGGGATTGTTGAATCATCGTTGACGGATTCGGGACTGAAAAAATTCCTGGAAGACTATAAAAAAGTCAACGGTTGAGAGTAGACAAGGCTCAATATATAGAACAAACGGTGAACATCAGGCAGTTCGTTGCTGCACAGTGTTCACCGTTTTTTATTTTTTAGTTGTCGGATGGCTATTCGTTTTTCTTTTCCTGTTTCCGCTTTTCCTTATACTGTGTCGGCGTTTCGCCTGTATATTGTTTGAAAGCCGTACTGAAATAGCGGGAAGTAGTAAACCCGACTTTCTCGGCGATTTCCGTAAATGACAGCTCCGTGCCAGTCATTAATGTGATCGCTTTCTCCATTCTGAATTTGTTAATATAATCATTGGCCCCCATATCGGTAAGAGCTTTTAGCTTGTTATAGAGCGAAGCCCGGCTCATGCCGATTTCTTTGCAGACCAGAGCGACATCCAGATTACTGTTATCCAGATTTTCCTGGATAATCTTATTCATTTTGAGTAAGAATGTTTCGTCCGCCTGACTGAACGTGCTCTCTTCCGGGGCAGGAATCAAGCCGGCATTCAGATACCTTTTCTTGGTATGTTCGCGGTTTTTCAACCGGTTGCGGATGAGTTCCATTAACATTTCTATTTCAAAAGGCTTGGTGAGATAGCGTCCGCTCCGTTTTTGTAACCGCTCAGCTGGCTTTGTTTATCATCTCTTGCCGTCAGCAGGATGATAGGGATGTGGCTGATAGTAATATCCTCTTTGATGTTTTTACACAATTCATATCCGTTCATTCGCGGCATCATTACATCACTGACGATGATATCCGGAGTATGGCTCTTGATAAGTTGAAGGGCTTCTACACCGTCTGCAGCAATTACGATCCGCTTGAAATATTCTCCTAATGATTTTTTCAGGAAGTCCGTCAGGTCGGAATTGTCGTCCACTACCAGAATACTGTAAGGGGTCGTGTCGAAATTGTCCTCATCAGGAATCTGTTCATTGTCATTGTCGCCTATCAGTTCGTTCAGATATGCCTTAGGCTGGCAGATAATTTCTTCGGTCTTTTGCTTCAGTGGCAGTTCAAAGAAGAAAGTTGCACCTGCTTCCTGATTGTTGCGGGCACCGATAGAACCACCATGCAGCTCAACCAGAATCTTGGAATAAGATAATCCGATTCCCGTTCCGCTTTGTTCTCCTGTCCCTTGATAGAAACGGGTAAAGAGTTTCCGGGTGTCTACTTGCTGCAATCCGTTTCCTTGGTCGATTATGGAAATACGTATTCTGCTTTCTTCTGAAAGTAATTCGGAGGTAATTGTAATTTCTGTATTTTCAGGACTATGTTTGAGCGCGTTGATAAGCAGGTTGCTTAAAATAGTCTCGCACTTGTCCTTATCGAAACTGACAGTTTCAATCCGTGGGTCGAGCTCATAACGGATTCGCACATTCTTGCTTCACCTTCACTGATAAAGTCTTGTGATACGTCCTCAATCCATTTATTGAGCGGATGAGGCTGTATCTGCATTTTACTTTCTCCGACTTCCATTTTACGCACATCAAGCACCATGTTAATCAGGTTCTTCATACGTTGTGACTGTCTGTAAATAGCTTTCAGGGGAAGGTATTGATGATCTTCGGAGGAGAGTGATTTCAATATTCTGCTAAGTGGAGCGTGTATCAGTGTCAACGGTGTACGAAGCTCGTGGCTGATATTGATAAGGAAGCGTACTTTTTCTTCATACACTTGTTGCTCGTGCTCTTTCATAGCCCATTTGAGCTTTTCCTCTTTGCGTTTCAAGGTTCTTCGGAAAGTCTCTATAATAACGGCGACAACGAAAACTGCGCAACTGAGGATGAACCACCATGTACGATACCAGGAGGAAGAATCGTTAACTCCAGTACTTCTTGGTTAGGAATCCAACTACCATCTTTGGCCGTACAGGAAGCATGATTTTATAACTGCCCGGTGGCAGTGAGCGTATAGCCAGTTCAGGGTTGTAGGATTCGATTTGTTGGTCATTCAACCCTTCTATCTGGTATTTATATACTTTTTGGCGGAAAATGTCTTCCTCTTTCGACATGATTCGGATAGTAATATTGCTGTTCCAAGGAGCGGAGATACCTTTCGGATTACCGCTTAACTTATCGTTGACGGATTCTCCGTTGATAATGACATTTGACAATTGGAGTTGTGGAAGTTCGGAGGTGGTCAGCGGGAGCTTGCTGTTGATATGAAGCAAGCCTTTTACACCGCCCATGTAGATATCTCCCTGCATACTTAATAATTGAGGCTTGGAAAGATATTCGTTTAAAATAGCTCCATCCGACTCTCCGAATAGGACAAACTTCTTTTCTTTGATCAACCAGGCAAAGAGCATACTGTCGGCTCCTATCCATACTTTTCCCTGCTGGTCGCATACGAGCAGAGTAATTTCGCCGAACAGGGAAGTCGGTATCAGAGTCTTTGTCTTGGTTCCGGGATGATAATGTATCAATCCGTAATTGCTCCCGATCCAGAAGTGTCCTTCTTTATCTCGTGAACGGAGTTGATAACAGTATCTTTCCGGCAAGAGTACAATGCTTTCAACCGGTTTGTACGGTTATCCAGTTCGTAGATGTGTTTTGTATCGTTTATATAAGTATAATCCTGATAATTGCCAATAGGTAAAAGGGTACCGATGATATCTTGCCCTTCCTGCTCGGTAGCAATATTGAAAGTCTGTTCTTTCAGATTGTATTTATAAACATGATCTCCCAGGAATAATATGCTGTGAGGCGTGTTTTGTAGTAAATTCACGGCTTTTCCCCGGTTACAGAGACGGGTGTTCGTTTCATTATCGACAATGGTGAAGGGATGTTTTTCTCCTGTTGCCGGATTGAAAATGAATACTCCCTGCGAGAAAAGGGAAATTAATAATTTACCGGGAGTAAACGGACAGATAGAGGCTACTTTGTCTTCCCAAGTCGAAGGGTAATGGGCGAATTTCTCCGTAAACGGGTTAAAGCTGTTTATGCCTCCTCCGTCCGTACCTATCCAGATCCGGTTTTCGGATTCCTGAAAAAGGCTCAAAACAGTGGAGTTGCTTAATCCGCGGTCGTTGCCGGGCAATACATCTTTATATGTTTTCATAGAAACTTCCCGGATGCTGATTAATCCGTTTCGGATGCTGCCTGCCCACATATTATTATTCCGGTCGTTATAAAGACATAAGATCGAATTGGCAGGAAGTGAATAGTTATCTCTTCCGGGGATGTGTTCCAATAGGGAAAATTGCCCCGTTTCCGGGTCAAGGATATTGATGCCTCCTCCGTCTGTTCCAATCCATATCTGCCCTTCCCGTTCGGCGAGGCTTAATACAACATTGTTGCTCAGATAAGAATTGCGGGTGGTATAGGTGGCTAGCAGTTTTCCGTCGCGGGTCAGGCAATTCAAGCCTCCGTTGTAAGGTGCCACCCATATCCTTTTCTGTGAATCGATGAATATATTCATGATTTCTTTTCCGCAATCGAAAGGGGGAGGGTTATATTTTCCGGTTTTTAAGTCGAGTAGTAGTAAGCCCTGCCACCGGCTACAACAGAGCAGGGTATGTTCATCCCAAAGGTCAGCAGGGTGACATTGTAATTCGGTTCCCGCTCAAATGATTGCAAGAGGCGTAAGGAAGCATCCTGATAATTATAGAAAAAGATTTTATTTTTTGAACCGAACAAGACGCCTCCTTTTGTCAGGCAAACTGAATAAACGATAATGTTATTTCCCGACTCATTCGTTGGTATGAAGAAGTCATCACTCTGCCGTCGATAGCGCGCCACTCCTTTGTCCGTCAGAATCCAGATATTGTTTTGTTCGTCTTCTATCATCTGATAGATAAAATTATGTGGAATGGAATGAGGATCATCGGCCTGATGAACATATTTTTTGAGTTCATGCCCGTCGTATCGTCCAGCCGGAACGGGTTCCAATCCATACAAAGCCTTGTTCATCCGTCAGGATACAGCGCACGGTGAAGGTAGTCCGTCTTTCAGGGAGATTTGTTTATAGTAATAATGTCCGGCTTGAAGGGGGAGAAGGCCGGTAAACTGTATGATAAATGCTACGCATAGTAGTACCAATATGTTTTTTCTCATGAAATCAGGTCAGTTTAACTGAAACAAAGATAATGTATTCGGATGAATATTACTTAAATCAGCTCTCTTATTTTTTAGTTTTTATCCCTATCTTTGCTCGAAAATATACGATTATGATTACCGAAGAACTACAAAAACTTTATCTGGCATATACGGGAGTTCCCGCCGAGAATATAACAGAATTACCTTCTTCCGGCTCCAATCGCCGTTATTTCCGGTTGGCGGGGGTGCAAACATTGATCGGAGTTTATGGAACCTGTATCGATGAGAATGAGGCTTTTCTTTATATGGCGGCCCATTTCCGCAGATGCGGTTTGCCTATTCCTGAGATTCACATCGTGTCGGAAGATAAAACCTATTATCTGCAAGAAGATTTAGGAGACACTTTGTTGTTTCATGCCATAGAGAAAGGACGTGCCACGAGTGTCTTTTCCGAAGATGAAAAAGAACTGCTTCGAAAGACGATTCGCCTGCTGCCCGCTATCCAGTTTGCCGGGGCGGACGGATTTGATTTCTCCCGTTGCTATCCCCAGCCGGAGTTTAACCAACGTTCTATCCTTTGGGACCTGAATTACTTTAAATACTGTTTTCTCAAGGCTACCGGCATGGAGTTTCAAGAGGATAAACTGGAAGATGATTTCCAGAAGATGAGCGATGTTCTGCTTCGTAGTTCTTCTGCCACTTTTATGTATCGTGACTTCCAAAGTCGTAATGTGATGATTAAAGACGGCGAACCATGGTTTATTGATTTTCAGGGCGGACGTAAGGGACCGTTCTATTATGACATTGCTTCTTTCTTATGGCAGGCAAAAGCAAAATATCCTGATAGTCTCCGTCAGGAACTGCTGCAAGAATATATTGAAGCACTCCGCAAATACCAACCAATTGACGAACCTTATTTTTATAGCCAGCTTCGCCATTTTGTACTTTTCCGTACTTTGCAAGTGCTTGGAGCCTATGGCTTTCGTGGCTACTTCGAAAAGAAGCCCCATTTTATCCAGAGTGTTCCTTATGCTATCGGGAACCTGCGCGAACTGTTGAAAGAGGAATATCCGGAATATCCGTATCTCTGTAAGTATTGCGTGAACTGACCGGGCTGAAACAATTTACGGACGATCTGAAAAAGCGCCAGCTCACAGTCAAAGTCATGAGTTTTGCTTATAAGAAAGGGATTCCTGACGATCCGACAGGCAATGGGGGCGGCTATGTTTTTGATTGCCGCGCTGTAAATAATCCCGGAAAATATGAACGTTACAAACCTTTTACCGGACTGGATGAACCGGTGATTACCTTCCTCGAAGAAGACGGAGAGATTCTTCGTTTTCTCGATCATGTTTATGCCTTGGTGGATGCTTCTGTGAAACGATATATGGAACGGGGATTTAGTAATTTATCTGTTTGTTTTGGCTGCACCGGAGGGCAACATCGTTCTGTTTATTCCGCCCAGCATTTGGCGGAGCACCTTAATAAGAAATTCGGAGTAAAAGTAGAATTGGTGCATCGTGAACAGAATATAGAACGTACGTTTGAAGCAACTATATAGAAGACTAATGAAAGCTATGATATTTGCTGCCGGTTTGGGCAGCCGGCTGAAACCGTTGACCGACTCTATGCCGAAAGCCCTTGTTCCCATAGCCGGACGTCCGATGCTGGAACATGTTATTCTGAAACTGAAAGCATCCGGTTTCACCGAAATTGTGATTAATATTCACCATTTCGGTGAACAGATACTCGATTTTCTGAAAGCTAATGATAATTTCGGACTTACCATACATATTTCCGACGAGCGTGAACAGTTGCTTGATACGGGAGGAGGAGTCAGGAAAGCCTGTACTTTCTTTGAACATTCCGATGAGCCTTTTTTAGTGCATAATGTCGATATTCTTTCGGATGTGGACCTAAAGGAATTATACGACTATCATTTACAAAACGGCAGTGTGGCTACTTGTTGGCCAGTCGGCGTAAAACTTCACGTTATCTGCTTTTTGATACGGACAGGAGGCTTTGCGGCTGGATTAATAAAGACACGGGACAAGTGAAGCCGGAAGGCTTTCGACCGGATGAATCACGTTATCAGGAATATGCATTCAGTGGTATTCATGTTCTTTCACCTGCTATTTTCCGCTTGTTGGATGTTCCTTGTTGGGAAGGCAAATTCTCTATTATGGATTTTTATCTTGCTACCTGCCGGCAGGTGGAGTTTTCCGGTTATCTGGTAGAAGATTTGCGACTCATTGATATCGGTAAGCCTGAAACACTGGCTAAGGCTGAAGGCTTTTGTTCCGGAACACTACATAGCGATGCCTAACGGGGCCAAACAGCTCTGTTTTAGCATGAAACAAAAGATTTGCGTAAATTTACCCGGTTGAACAAACTATATTGTAAACTACGCAAATCTTGCTGTATGGAAAATAGATATCATCAGACTTTGGTAAATGAGATAACGGATAAATTGTTACATAATATTTTTTAATGATTTATCTGTAGGATTGGAATTATACGATAGAGCTGGTCTCATGATAGATATTAACCATTCTCGGTTGAAATTAATGGGAGGCAAAGAAAAAAGATCTTTTAGGACGTAATTTGTTCAATCATACGGCTTTTCCTGATGAAATAAAGCAGCAAAGTAAAAAAGGAGAAAGCCGTCCTCTTCTTTCATCTGAAAAGTAGACCAGAACCACTATTTTCTTATTTCTTTTTTTGATTCAAAAAATGTTCAAAGATGTCTATTGTATTATTATTAATCGATGAAATGGGTGGTTTTAGACAAATTTGGAAAAAACATAGCTGTTTTTAAACACTTCACTTTAAACTACGTCTTTATATTTGCAATGAATTTCAACGAAAGGGAATTCAGAAAAAACTTTTTAATCTTTAATTTAATAACTTATAAAAATGACTTCTATGAAGAACCTATTGAAAGTTTTTCTAATGTGTTTCATTACGTTATTTGCTTTTGCAGGGCAAATAATGGGACAACAAAAGACCATTACAGGTAGGGTAGTGGATGCTCTTAATGAGGGTATGCCTGGTGTTAATGTACAAGTAAAAGGTACTACCTCAGGAACAATAACTAATATTGATGGCGATTTTTCAATTTCCGTACCTAATACAAAGTCTGTATTAGTATTTACTTTTATTGGATATGTGAAGCAGGAAGTTGCTGTGGGAAACCAAACAAAACTGAACATTCAAATGAAAGATGATACACAGAGTTTGGATGAAGTCGTGGTAGTTGCTTATGGAACAGCTCGTAAAGGTGATTTGACAGGAGCACTGACGACGATGAGACCAGATGCGAATGAAGCTGCAAAAGCCGTTTCCATAGATAATCTGTTGGAAGGAAAAGTTGCCGGTCTAGTCGTGAGCACGGCTTCTTCCAATCCGGGAGCTGCTTCGTCCATTACGATTCGTGGAGCTAGTTCGTTGCGAGGTGATAATCAGCCTCTTTATGTCATTGATAATATTCCGCAAGCTTCAACTGGAGAATTTTCTTCTTCGGGTATTAGCGGAGACTTTCAGATTGCTCAAGATCCGCTGTCATCATTGAACCCTGCCGATATAGAGGATATTACGATATTGAAAGACGCATCCTCTACTGCTATTTACGGTTCTCGTGGTGCGAACGGTGTTATATTGATAACTACTAAAAAAGGTAAGGAGGGCAAAGCTAAAGTGAACGCTTCGGCTACTTTTACTATTGCTAATGCAAGCAGGTTGTTGGAGATGATGAATTTAGAGGAATATGCTGCTTATCATAATTCAAGAATTACGGATGGCAAAGTGCCTTTCCATATTGTTGGAGATGAGGTGAGATATGTATTTAATGGAGCTTACGATAAATATGATCCTGCTGATCCTGAAACTTATAATGTAGTAAATTATCGTAACTGGCAGAAAGAAATCTATACTTCTGCTTTTTCTCAGAACTACTCTTTATCAGTAAATGGTGGTGCAGGTAAGACAACTTATTATATTTCCGCTAATTTTAAAGATATTAATGGTACTGTGAAGCAGACCGGTTTGAAGCAAGGAGACTTGCGTGCAAATTTGAGTGCACAGCTTTCCAAATCTGTAGATTTAAACATGGCGTTAAGCGGATCCTTGCGACAGAATAATATGATGGCAGGTGGTAATACTCTTGGCGGTGCTACTGGTGCTATTTCACGTACTGCTCTTGATTATGCTCCTTTCGAATTGCCGGAGAATGACCCGTCTTTTACAAATGAAAATAAAACGAATGTGTTCAGCTGGCTGAATGATTATGTGGACTTGACAGATGACAAAACTTTTAAAGCTAGTTTGAATCTGAATTGGAAAATAAATAAGTTTTTCACTTATAGTCTTCGTGCAGGTGGTAATATCAATACGAATGATCGCAAACGATGGTATGGAATGCAATTGTATCAAGGAATGAATAATCAGGGTTATCTGGCAACCTCTAATCTTTCAAAAAGTAATTATTCAGTAGAAAATATAGTGAACTATAATACGAAACTTGGTAGTGTAGGTACATTGGCTGCAACAGTCGGTATGACTTATGATGATTATAATTTTCTAAATAAAAATGTGATTGGAAAGAACTTTACGATGTTTGAGTTTCGTGAGAATGGAATGCATATGGCAGGTGATGTAATTACGTCGCAGCCTATACAAAAAGATTATCAGTTACTTTCTTATTTGGGACGAGTTAATGTTAGTTTGCTTGATAAATATTTGATTACAGCTTCTTTGCGTGCCGATGGTTCCAGTAAGTTTGCGAAAAATAATCGTTGGGGATATTTCCCTTCTGCATCCATAGCTTGGCGTATGGAACAAGAAGAATTTTTGAAAGATGTTTCATGGCTGAATCAATTGAAGTTGCGTTTCAGCTATGGTGCAACCGGAAATCAAAGTATTGATCCTTATACTACTTTTTCGATGTATGGACAAGGATCTGGTGAAATTTCATATGCGGATGGAACAGGAAATAAAACGACTGCAATGGTGGTGACCAACTTGTCAAACAGTAGTTTGAAATGGGAAAAAACATCTTCATGGAATGTCGGATTGGACTTTGGTTTGTTTAATTCCCGTTTGAGTGGTACCTTGGATATCTATCAGAAGAAAACAACAGATTTGCTTATTTCAAGGAATTTGCCGGGATCAGCTGGATTTAGTTCTACTTATTACAATCAAGGTTCATTGAATAATAAAGGTGTTGAATTTTCTTTGAATGCACAAGTCATTGACAGTTCATCTTGGAAATGGTCTGTAAGTGGTAATATAGGTGTCAATAGGAATGAAATTTCAGATTTAGGTTTGTTGCCTGCTGATTTTGGATGCTTGGGTGAGAGAGTTGGGTATTATGGTAATAGTTTAGGGGATCATTTTGGTGTAGGGCATATTTTCTTGGCAGGTGAAGCTCCGGGATTATTTTATGGTTATGTGACTCAAGGGATTGTCCAAAAGGAAGATATAACAGAAAATGGAATTAAGTACATTAAACAAGATGGAAGTGTGGGATATTACCAAACGGTGAATAAAACGACTCCGGTAGCCGGTGACGTGAAGTATGTGGATAGAAATGGAGATGGTGTAGTGGATGACAATGATCGCGATATTATTGGTAACCCGAATCCTGATTTTACTTATGGTTTTCAGACTAAAGTATCTTGGAAATCCTTGTCGTTGTCTGCATCCTTTAATGGGGTACAGGGTAGGGATATTTTAAATGTAGGTAATCGTTACAATAACACTCCGGGAACTAAATCGAATAATGTGACGCGTAAAGCGTTCCAAAATATGTGGACGGATGAGAATCCAAGTAATTTATATCCGAAATCAACATTTGTCGTACAAAATATGGTGATGGATCGTTATGTGGAAGATGGCAGTTATTTGCGTTGTTCTGATATTACACTGAGTTATATACTTCCTGCCAAATGGACGAATAAGATTGGTATAAAGAATACATCTGTTTATGCTTCTGTAAAAAATGCGTTTGTGATAACAGATTATAGTGGTTATGATCCTGAAGTAAATAGTTTTGCTTTTGACGGTTTACGTCCGGGTGTTGATATGAACTCATATCCGACTCCTCGTTCATTTGTTTTTGGCTTAAATTTAACATTCTAATTTCTAAAATCACGAAGACATGAAAAGAATTAAATATTATATTTTATTATTGGCGTCAGTTGGCTGTTTCTCAGCCTGTACCTCTTGGTTGGATGAAGATCCGGTCTATTCTCAGAATAATGCAGTTGTTTTTTCATCAAGGAGTAATGCCGAATTGGCTCTGCTGGGATGTTATGGATATATGACGACAACAGGGGCGTATGGACAAATGTGGCAGGAACTGCCTATCATAGCTTCCGGATTTGCTTTCGGACAGCGTACTGCTTCTACGGCAATTTCATTGGAGCTGTACCTAGTGATGACTTGATTCCTATAGCCTGGAATGGGATGTATAAAGTGGTGACTGAAGTAAATGCTTTTCTGGAAAGTCTGGACAAAAGCAGTTTGAGCGATACAGATAAGGTACAAATGGGAGGGGAGGCTAAATTCTTGAGAGGATTAGCTTATTATAATTTGGTTTCTTTGTTTGGTGATGTGCCATTAAAAACGGCTGCCTCTTCATCGGATGGTATTTCTGTACCTCGTTCTCCTCAAGCTGAGGTTCTGGCTTTGGTAGTTCAGGATATGAAAGATGCTATGGCTATTGATAGTAAGATTGTAGACGGACGTGCGAATTCATGGGCTGCAAAAGCTTTTTTAGGTAAGGTTTATTATAAAATGGCGTGTCTGGGTATTGACGAAACTGCAAATTGGACGAATGCCAAGAATATGTTTGACGATGTTTATGAAGCTCATATTTTCGATCTTGAACCTAAATTCGGAGATTTGTTTGGTGATTATGTGACCGGATCAAAGGAGGCTATTTTTCAGTTGAATTTTACAACTTCTTCTACCGTTTGCTTTAATCGTGCAAGTAATCGTTTTGCTCCTCCGCAGGCTACTACGGGAATTTCTTGGGGAACTTATAAAGCGTCTAAAGCTGCTTATGATTTACATGAAGGTACTTATCCGGGAGATCCTCGAATTAATGAGACATTTTTGACTCGCTGGAGAAACCGTAGCGGTAACAACCAGGCTAATCCAAAGCCGACTGTGGGAGATGTACTTTCACCTAATGACTCTACTTACTTGTATCCTTATTTTGCATATGTAAATGGTGATATTGACGAGTATGTGATGAAGAATGGTGTTGCTACCAAAGAAAAAAAGAAATATGTAGGAAAGTTGCCTTATAAAGCATTCATTGATCCCAAGAACCCTACTATTGAGACTATTGAAAATTATGCTTCAACGCATGGCGTTACATTGGAAAATGTAGCTATCACCAAATGTTTAAAAGAAGTTTTTGTAAAAACCGGATCTCAAAATGCTTGGCCATGTTTTCAGAAGTTATATGATCAGAATCAGGTAGGTACAGCGAGCCATAAAAACTTAATGGTTTACCGTTATGCTGAAATGTTATTGTTGATGGCAGATGTGTACAATGAATTGGGGGACACTCCTAAAGCCATATCATTAGCAAAAGAAGTTCTAAATCGTGCACGTAATTCGGGTATGAAGTTTCTGCTCAGCCGGCTGACTGGCCGACATCCTTGAATCAGGAAGAAGTAAGACAGAAATTGTTTTTTGAGCGTATCATAGAACTTTGCGGTGAGCCCGGAATGTATGAAATGCCTCGTATTCGTGGGACAAAGTATTTTAAGATGGCTTTGGAGTTACATAATAATCATGAAATAACGATAGCATCTGACGCATTGTATCCTGCTAGTTCTAATGCTTGGTTAGATCGTATTTATAATGGTACAAGAGGATTGACGGATGAATTTTTGAAAAAGAATTTGTTATTGCCAATTCCTAGTAGCGAGATTGACGCCAATCCGGCCCTTACTACTTCAGACAATAATTTTGGCTATACGAATTAAGTAGAAGCTTAAACCCCTTAAATGACCTGATAAATTTCCGGATGCGGGGATATTTGTCCTGGCATCCGGAATTTAGGGTTATAATCAGTCCTTTTGAACATTTATGGAAATAAAATGGCGATAAATGGAAGTCGATTATTAATCAAAAAACTTATTTTTGCCGATGATGAATTCTTCGTTTACTTAATTTATTATATATGAAAAATCTACAATCCGGACTATTTTACTCTTTGACTGGCGTTACCGCCGTAACTTCCCTTGTTTCTTGTTCAATCAAACAAAAGCCTGCGGAGCAGAAACCACTGAATATCGTCTATATAATGACAGACGATCACACGGCACAAATGATGAGCTGTTACGACACACGCTACATGGAAACACCGAATCTTGACCGCATTGCTGCCGACGGTGTACGTTTTACCCAAAGCTTTGTTGCCAATTCTTTAAGTGGTCCCAGTCGCGCCTGTATGATAACAGGAAAGCATAGTTGCGCCAATAAATTCTATGATAATACCACTTGCGTATTTGACAGTTCGCAACAGACTTTCCCGAAGCTGTTGCAGAGAATCGGCTATCAGACAGCATTGGTGGGTAAATGGCATCTTGAAAGCCTGCCCTCCGGCTTTGATTACTGGCAGATAGTCCCTGGACAAGGTGACTACTACAATCCGGATTTCATTACGCAAAATAATGACACTATTCAAAAACATGGATATCTTACGAACCTTATTACTGATGATGCTATCGACTGGATAGAGAATAAACGCAACCCGGAGAAGCCTTTCTGTCTTTTGATACATCACAAGGCAATTCACCGTAACTGGCTGGCAGATACTTGTAATTTGGCTTTGTATGAAGATAAAACCTTCCCGTTACCGGATAACTTCTTTGACGATTACGAAGGTCGTCCCGCTGCCGCTGCACAAGAAATGAGCATTGTAAAGGATATGGACATGATTTATGACCTCAAAATGCTCCGTCCTGATAAAAAATCCCGTTTGAAATCCTTGTATGAGAAATATATCGGTCGTATGGATGAAGCGCAACGTGCCGCATGGGACAGGTTTTACACTCCGATTATAGATGATTTCTATAAACAGAATCTTCAGGGTAAGGAACTTGCCAATTGGAAATTCCAGCGTTATATGCGTGATTACATGAAGACTGTAAAATCACTGGATGACAATGTTGGTCGCGTACTCGATTACTTGAAAGAGAAAGGTTTACTGGATAACACACTTGTAGTCTACACTTCCGATCAGGGATTCTATATGGGCGAACACGGTTGGTTTGACAAACGTTTCATGTACGAAGAATCTATGCGTACACCGCTTGTCATGCGTCTGCCGAAAGGATTCGACCGCAGAGGTGACATCACCGAAATGGTTCAAAACATTGACTATGCACCTACTTTCCTCGAACTGGCGGGAGCAGAGATACCTTCCGATATTCAAGGTGTATCTCTTGTGCCTTTGTTGAAAGGTGAACATCCGAAAGACTGGCGGAAAGCTCTTTACTATCATTTCTATGAATATCCTGCTGAACACATGGTGAAACGTCATTACGGTGTACGCACAGACCGCTATAAACTGATTCATTTCTATAATGATATCAACTGGTGGGAACTATATGACCTGCAAGCAGATCCGTCGGAAATGCACAATCTCTACGGACAACCAGAATACGAATCGGTGGTGAAGGAGTTGAAAGAAGAAATGCTGAAACTTCAGGAGCAATACAATGATCCTGTCCGTTTCTCCCCGGAACGTGACAAGGAATAAATCCAATGTACATACATCATGAAAAAATATATCTTAATCATTCTCATTCTGCTTTCGCCATTGCCGGTGTTTTTGCAGGCTGATAACTTAACATCCCCTTTTAATTCAATAGTTCCACGCCCGGCACAAATTACGCCGGGTAGTGGTAGCTTTATCTTTTCTGCAAAAACTACATTTGCAGTAGAAAATCAGGAACAGGCCACAATTGCTCACAACTTTATCGATTTGTTTGTCCATGCTGCTGGGATAACCCCCATGTTAAATGTCGGGAGCAAGGAGGGGCAAGTCATTTTCGTGACAGATTCTTCTTTAAAAACTGAAGCATATCTGTTAAAGGTTACGCCGGAACAGATACTTATTAAAGCTTCGGATACAAAGGGCTTCTTTTATGCATTACAATCTATCCGCCAACTTCTGCCTGCTGCCATAGAATCGGGACAACCGGTAAAGAATGTCGTGTGGAGTGTTCCGGCAGTGACAATTCAGGATGAACCTCGTTTTGGTTTCCGGGGATTACTGTTGGATCCGGTACGTTGTTTTATTCCTAAAGAAAATGTACTGCGGATTATCGACTGTATGGCGATGCTGAAAATCAATAAACTTCATTTTCATCTGACAGATGATAACGGTTGGCGGATTGAAATCAAGAAATATCCTCGTTTAACGGAAGTCGGTGCATGGAGGGTAGACCGTACGGATGTGCCTTTCCACTCACGCCGTAACCCGAAACGGGGAGAACCAACGCCGATAGGCGGTTTCTACACACAGGAAGATATCAGGGAAATAGTGGCTTATGCCGCTGACAGGCAGATTGAAGTTATTCCCGAGATAGATGTACCGGCACATAGTAATGCGGCGCTTGCTGCATATCCTCAACTTGCCTGTCCGGTCGTGAAAGACTTTATCGGTGTACTTCCCGGATTGGGAGGACGGAACTCAGAGATTATTTATTGTGCGGGAAACGATAGTGTATTTACCTTTCTGCAAGATATTTTCGATGAAATTCTGACACTTTTCCCTTCCCGCTATATTCATGTTGGGGGAGATGAGGCACGAAAGACGAACTGGGAAAAATGCCCGCTTTGTCAGAAGCGGATGAAAAAGCAGCATTTGACTAATGAAGAAGATTTACAGGGCTACTTTATGAAGCGTATCAGTGATTATCTGCGTAAAAAAGGACGTGAAGTGATTGGTTGGGACGAGTTGACAAACAGTTCTTTTCTTCCCGAAGAGTCTATTATACTTGGTTGGCAGGGAATGGGAACGGCTGCCCTGAAAGCTGCCGAAAAGGGACATCGATTTATTATGACTCCGGCACGCATCATGTATCTGATCCGTTATCAGGGACCTCAATGGTTTGAACCGGTAACATATTTCGGAAACAATACACTGAAAGATGTTTTTGACTACGAGCCTGTGCAGAAGGATTGGAAACCGGAATATGAATCTTTATTAATGGGCATACAAGCTTGTATGTGGACAGAATTTTGTAATAAGCCGGAAGACGTGGATTATCTCTTGTTTCCTCGTCTGGCTGCTCTGGCAGAAGTAGCATGGACGCCCACGGGCACAAAAGATTGGTCCGGTTTCTTGAAACGGATGGATATATATAATGCACATTTGGCAGAAAAAGGGATTGTTTATGCCCGTTCGATGTATAATATCCAGCAAACAGTGACGCCGGTAAACGGACATCTGGAGGTGAATTTGGAATGTCTCCGTCCGGATGTGGAAATTCGCTATACGCTGAATGGCAGTAATCCGGCGATGTCCTCACATCGTTATGACGGACCTATCCGTGTGACAAAAACGCAAATGGTGAAAGCCGCCACCTTTATGGACGGCAAGCAAATGGGAGAAATCCTGGACTTGCAGCTTACATGGAACAAAGCCACGGCAAAACCATTGCTTGGTAATAAGAAAAATGAAATGTTATTAGTCAACGGATTGCGGGGAAGCCTGAAATATACTGATTTCGAATGGTGTAACTGGAGCCGGAATGATTCAATTTCTTTCACCATAGATTTGCTTGGTAAGGAAAAATTGAATAAATTTGCCATTGGTTGCATTACGAATTATGGAATGGGAGTGCATAAACCGAAAATGATTCGTGTGGAAGTTTCCGATGATAACCGGACATACTGTGCCATAGGGGAGTTGAACTTTTCTTTGGAAGAAATTTATAAGGAAGGAACTTTTAGAAATGATTACTCGCTGGATATGGGTGGCGTATCTGCCCGTTATGTACGTGTGACGGCGAAAGGAGCAGGGATATGCCCTAAAGATCATGTCCGTCCCGATCAGGAAGCAAGAATCTATTTTGATGAAGTAATGATAGAATAAGAGTCTAGTCGTTAAAAATAATAATTATGAACATTAGCTTAAAGAAACGAACCTTTTTAATCTTATTGGCAGGACTGACTGCTACCTTCGCTTCGGCGCAGGAACAACCGTTGCCCGAATGGCAGAGCCAGTATGCGGTAGGACTGAATAAACTCGCTCCTCATACCTATGTATGGCCTTACGCCAATGCTTCCGATATTGAAAAACCGGGCGGATACGAACAGTCTCCTTTTTATATGACCCTGAACGGAAAATGGAAATTCCATTGGGTGAAGAATCCCGATAACCGTCCGAAGGACTTTTATCAGCCTTCTTATTATACCGGAGGTTGGGCGGACATCAATGTTCCCGGCAATTGGGAACGTCAAGGGTATGGTACAGCTATCTACGTCAACGAAACGTATGAGTTTGACGACAAAATGTTCAACTTTAAGAAGAATCCGCCGTTGGTCCCTTATGCAGAAAATGAAGTCGCTCATACCGCCGCACATTTAAAGTGCCTGCCGACTGGAAAGGACGTCGGGTAGTACTTGCTGTGAAGGTGTTATCTCTTTCTATTACGTATGGGTGAACGGGAAACTGCTCGGATATACCAAGCTCGAAAACGAATGCCGAATGGGATATCACGGATGTCTTGAACGATGGAGAGAATGTAGTGGCTTTGGAGGTATACCGTTGGAGTGCGGGTGCTTATCTCGAATGCCAGGATATGTGGCGTTTGAGTGGTATCGAACGTGATGTTTACTTGTACAGTACTCCCAAACAGTACATTGCCGACTATAAATTGAATGCTTCTTTGGATAAAGATAGATACAAAGACGGTATCTTCGGACTGGAAGTAACTGTGGAAGGACCTTCTTCTACTACCGGTTCTATTGCGTATACATTGAAAGATGATTCGGGTAAAGCTGTCTTGCAGGACGCTATTCAAATTAAATCCCGCGGATTAAGTAATTTCATAGCATTTGATGAAAAGAAGATTCCGAATGTGAAAGCCTGGGATGCGGAACATCCCCACCTTTATACACTCGTGCTCGAACTGAAAGACGACCAAGGTAAAGTCACTGAACTGACCGGATGTGAAGTTGGTTTCCGTACCTCGGAAATCAAGGATGGACGTTTCTGTATCAACGGCGTTCCGGTATTGGTAAAGGGAACCAACCGCCACGAACATTCGCAACTCGGACGTACGGTAAGTAAGGAACTAATGGAACTGGATATCAAACTGATGAAACAACATAACATCAACCTTGTTCGGAACTCACATTATCCTACCCATCCTTACTGGTATCAGCTTTGTGACCGTTACGGATTGTATATGATTGATGAAGCCAATATTGAATCTCACGGTATGGGCTACGGTCCCGCCTCTCTTGCCAAAGACAGTACTTGGCTGACAGCCACATGGACCGTACACACCGGATGTACGAACGTTCCAAGAATCATCCGGCCATAGTTATCTGGTCGTTAGGAAATGAAGCTGGCAACGGCATTAACTTCGAACGTACTTATGATTGGCTGAAATCTGTAGAAAAGACCCGCCCCGTGCAGTATGAACGTGCCGAACTGAATTATAATACGGATATTTACTGCCGTATGTACCGTGGCGTAGACGAAATAAAAGCGTATGTAGCGAAGAAAGACATTTACCGTCCTTTCATCCTTTGTGAATACCTGCATGCAATGGGTAACAGTTGCGGCGGCCTGAAGGAATATTGGGATGTCTTCGAAAGCGAGCCTATGGCACAAGGCGGTAACGTATGGGACTGGGTAGACCAATCTTTCCGCGAAATAGACAAGAGCGGGAAATGGTACTGGACTTACGGCGGTGATTATGGTCCGCAAGGAATTCCCAGTTTCGGTAATTTCTGTTGTAACGGCTTGGTCGGTGCCGACCGTGAACCACATCCGCATCTGCTCGAAGTGAAGAAAGTGTATCAGAATATAAAGACCACTTTACTTGACCGGAAGAACATGAAACTTCGTATCAAGAACTGGTACGATTTCTCTAATCTGAATGAATATATATTCCATTGGAATGTAACAACCGATAGTGGAGAGAAACTGGCAGAGGACGTAAGTAGCTGGATTGTGAACCGCACGCTACCATAGATATACAGTTGGGTAATGTGATTCTTTCGAAAAAGGACCGTGAGGCTTATCTGAACGTTAGCTGGACCCGCAAAGAGGATTCCCCGATGATAGATAAAGACTGGGAAGTGGCTTATGACCAGTTTGTACTTTCCGGCAATAAGAATTCTACGGCTCATCGTCCGCAAAAGCAGGTGAAACAAACATTTACCGTTGATAAAAAAACAGGAGCTCTGACTTCGTTGAGCCTGAACGGCAAAGAGCTGTTATCTACTCCATTGACATTAAGTCTTTTCCGTCCGGCTACGGATAATGATAACCGTGATAGAAACGGAGCACGTCTGTGGCGTAAAGCAGGACTGGATAATATTACCCAGAAAGTCCTATCACTGAGAGAAGGCAAATCCTCAACGACTGCCCCGTGTTGAAATACTCAACGCGAAAGGACAGAAAGTTGGTACGGCTGACTTCATCTATGCACTGGATAAGAATGGCGCATTGAAAGTGAGCACTACTTTCGAACCGGATACAGCACTTGTGAAATCAATAGCTCGCCTGGGGGTAACGTTCCGCGTGGCTGATATGTATGACCAAGTTTCCTATTTGGGACGTGGTGACAATGAAACGTATGCCGACCGTAACCAATCCGGTAGAATCGGACTGTATCAGACAACCCCCGAACGTATGTTCCACTATTATGTCACTCCGCAATCCACGGGTAATCGTACTGATGTACGATGGGCGAAGTTTACGGATCACTCCGGTGCAGGTATCTTTGTCGAGTCAAACCGTGCTTTCCAGTTTAGTATCATTCCTTTCTCGGATGTGTTATTAGAGAAAGCTCGTCATATCAATGACCTGAAACGTGATGGAATGTTGACCGTGCACTTGGATGCAGAGCAGGCTGGTGTAGGAACAGCTACTTGTGGTCCTGGTGTATTGCCGCAATATTGGTTCCGTTGAAGAAACAGCACTTTGAATTTACCCTTTATCCGGTAAAATAAGTGTTGAACCAATAGGTTATTAGATTATATATAATAGGGTGTGGATTTTACTGGCTTTTCTGAATATTGTCAGAAATGTTCTATGAAAGTAGTGAAATTCACACCTTTATGTTATCTTTGCGCTATCAGTATTAATTAAATTTTATATCATGAACAAACTACTGACCGCAGTATTATTATCCTCTGTCATAACATTGAGTGTTCAGCACAAAAGGCAGAAGAATATTATGTGAAGCACGTTGAATTTCCCCCGAACGCGACTCTTGAACAGAAAGTAGATATGGCGGCGCGCCTGATACCTACTCCCCAACAGTTATCCTGGCAACAAATGGAACTGACCGCTTTTCTCCATTTCGGTATCAACACTTTTACCGGACGCGAATGGGGAGACGGAAAAGAAGATCCTGCACTTTTCAACCCTTCGGAACTGGATGCCGAACAATGGGTGCGCAGCCTTAAAGATGCCGGATTTAAAATGGTGCTTCTGACAGCGAAACACCACGATGGATTCTGCCTTTGGCCTACGGGCACCACCAAACATTCCGTAGCCTCTTCTCCTTGGAAGAACGGACAAGGAGACGTTGTGAAAGAACTCCGGAAAGCCTGTGATAAATATGGAATGAAGTTCGGAGTCTATCTCTCTCCGTGGGACAGAAACGCGGAATGTTATGGAGATTCTCCCCGATATAATGAGTTTTTTATCCGCCAGTTGACGGAACTGCTGACCAATTACGGTGAAGTGCACGAAGTCTGGTTCGACGGTGCGAATGGAGAAGGACCGAACGGAAAGAAACAAGTATATGACTGGGACGCTTTCTATAAAACGATTCAACGCCTGCAACCCAAAGCTGTTATGGCAATTATGGGCGATGATGTGCGTTGGGTAGGAAATGAGAAAGGACTGGGACGTGAAACAGAATGGAATGCCACTGTGCTCACTCCGGAATTTATGCCCGTTCGGCGGAAAACAACAAGCGCCTGGGTGTCTTTAGTAAAGCGGCTGACTTAGGAAGCCGTAAGATGTTGGAGAAGGCCACGGAACTGTTCTGGTATCCGTCGGAAGTGGATGTGTCTATCCGTCCGGGGTGGTTCTATCATGAGGCGGAAGATAGCAAAGTAAAGTCTTTGAAACATCTGTCGGATATCTATTTCCGGTCGGTAGGCTATAATTCCGTGCTCTTGTTGAATATTCCTCCCGATCGTAAAGGCTTGATAAGTGAGGCGGATGTGAATCGTCTGAAAGAATTTGCTGCTTACCGCCAACAGATATTTGCTGACAACCGGGTGAAAAAAGGAAGAAACTACTGGAATGCCACTTCGGGTAGTGAAGCTGTTTATTCCTTGAAGCCGAAGTCGGAAATCAATGTTGTAATGCTTCAGGAAGATATAACGAAAGGCAGAGGTAGAGGCTTTTACCGTTGAGGCTCTGACGGATAACGGTTGGAAAGAAGTTGGTAAAGGCACGACAATCGGATATAAGCGTATGCTGCGTTTTCCGGCGGTAAAAGCCGGCAGGCTGCGGGTGAAGATTGATGAATGTCGTCTGACTGCTCACATTAATCAAGTGGCTGCTTATTATGCGCCTCCTTTACAGGCAACCGTTCAGGGTGAAGATTGGAACAACCTGCCCCGTACCGGTTGGAAACAGGTCGCTGCTTCGCCGTTGACGATAGACTTGGGCAAGTCGGTGACATTGACCAGTTTTACCTATGCTCCATTGAAAGCGGAAGCGAAACCTACAATGGCTTTCCGTTATAAATTCTTTGTGAGTGCGGACGGCAAGAACTGGAAGGAAGTTCCTACCAACGGTGAGTTCAGTAATATTATGCATAACCCGTTGCCGCAGACCGTTGCTTTCGGTCAGAAAGTGCAGGCACGCTATATTAAGTTGGAGCTACTACGCCTACCGCAACAACCGCAAAAGTGGAAATGAATGAAATAGGAGTGAAGATAACCCCTGACGGAGTTGTCATCATTAAAAGATATGCTTAGAGAGTAGCAGTGAGGACTGGCGGTCTTGATTTCTCGTGAATCAGACGCCAGTCTTTTTTTATTAAACCAAATGAACCTTTTACTGTTATTAATTAAAAAAGACAGAAGTTATGCTAGTAGTAGATTTAGGAAAGTGGATGAACAAAATCCTGATAGATTGGGGAATAGACCCGAAGGTAGCTGATCGTTTTGATGAAACTATTATTGCTTTGCTGATGATAGCGATTGCTATCGGTCTGAATTATCTGTGTCAGGCGATTCTTATAGGAGGAATGAAGCAATACACCCGTCGGAAACCACATCTTTGGAACACGTTGTTGATGAAGCGTAAGGTGTTTCATAATCTGATTCATACGATTCCGGCTTTTCTGGTTTATGCTTTGCTGCCAATGGCTTTTGTTCGTGGCAAGGATTTATTGCTTATTTCCCAGAAAGCTTGTGCCGTTTACATCATCTTTTCTTTGTTGTTGGCAGTTAATGGGATTTTGCTGATGATAATGGACATCTACGATGGAAAGGAGTCGATGAAGAACCGCCCGATGAAGGGATTCATTCAGGTGTTGCAGGTACTTTTGTTCTTTGTCGGAGGAATTGTAATTATTGCTATTATCGTGAATAAGTCTCCGGCCAGCTTGTTTGCCGGATTAGGTGCTTCGGCAGCTATTCTGATGTTGGTGTTCAAGGATTCCATATTGGGTTTTGTAGCAGGCATTCAGCTGTCTGCCAATGATATGGTTCGTCCCGGAGACTGGATTACGCTTCCTTCCGGCGCAGCTAATGGTACGGTGCAGGAGATTACGTTGAATACAGTCAAAATTCAGAACTTCGATAATACGATCTCTACCGTTCCGCCTTATACTCTGGTCAGCAGCCCCTTTCAGAACTGGCGGGGAATGGTGCAATCGGGAGGACGAAGGGTGATGAAGAATATAACCCTGGACTTGACTACCCTCCAATTCTGTACGCCGGAAATGCTCGACCGTTATCGAAAAGAAATACCTTTAATGGCAGATTATCAACCCGAGGCAGGAGTCGTGCTACCAATTCGCAGGTTTACCGTGTGTATATTGAACGGTATTTGTGTAGTTTGCCTGTGGTGAATCAGGATTTGGACTTAATTATCAGCCAGAAGGAAGCCACGATGTATGGTGTGCCTATTCAGGTATATTTCTTTTCCCGTAATAAGGTCTGGAAAGAATATGAACGTATCCAGTCAGATATCTTCGACCATTTACTGGCAATGGTTCCTAAGTTCGATTTGAAGGTTTATCAGTATTCGGATTGAATGATTATATTCTCAAAGTATTCTCACCATGATGAGAAAAATCTCATCATGGTGAGAATTTTTCTCATTACGATGAGAATTTTTTCTCGCTGTGGTGAGAATAATCCTTGTCTGAGGTATGCTGGGATGAGGTTTATGGTCTTAATTAATAAAGTATCAGATTAAAATCGACATAGATTGGCAGATGATCGCTAATACCCCCCTGATATTTCATTCCTTTATAGGTGCGGAAAGGTTCCTTATCGCCATATTTCTTATCTTCGGTCAATAGAAAAGGGAGGTTGGAAACGGTTGCTTTGTTTTCGCTTGTGGAAAAACTGTTTGCTGGGTTAAGTAGAGAACCGGATACAATTAGGTGATCGAGTAATCCCCATTCTCCCCGATATTTGTATGAACCGAAATTTTTGGATTGGGCTTTTCGGGCAAGTAAATGGTAAAGCTTTAAAGGAGAAGGAGCAGTTGGCGGAGGGGATTCTGCTTCCAGTATTTTCTGAATAGATTTATTGGTCGGATAGTCATTGAAATCTCCCATAATGATAATTTGTGATGAAGCCGTATGTTGAGAATACTGTCAGCCTCTGTGTACAGTATTCGGGCTGCATGAAGGCGGTACGGTTCGGATTCTTTTGCTCCGCCGGAACGACTTGGCAAGTGGCAGACAAATACGTCCAGTGTGTCTCCGGTCAGTAGCAAACCACTGACGTGCAACAAATCTCTCGTGGGGCGAAACTGTTTCAGGGGCGGAATAGAGACAGAGCGGAAAGACAAGAGCTTGAATAAATCCCGTTGATAGAGCAATGCTACGTCAATGCCTCTTAAATCGGGAGAGTCGGTCATGACATAGCGGTAATTCAATTCCTTTAAAGGAGAACGGCGGGTGAGGTCGCGAAGTACCGTATCATTTTCTACCTCACATAACCCGACTAATGCCGGAGGTTCCCATTCGCCGACGGCAGTAATGACACGCGCCATATCAGTCAGCTTTTTCTTGTATCTGGTGTAATTCCAATGACGGAGGCATCGGGAAGAAACTCACGGTCGTTTTTCAACGAATCATGATGTATGTCGAATAGGTTTTCTACATTCCAACTTACAACTCTGAAACGGATTTGTTGTGCAAAGGAGAGGGTGCAGAAGCCCATAACAAAAAAGATTATGGCCATAGCTGCTCTTTTTCTGCTACGACCACAATCTCCTTTTTTATAGTGGCTTATCTGTCCGTTACTTTTTGGCAGGTACATGTGCCAGAATATCCAACAGATGTTTCCAGAATTTCTCTACGGTAGGGATAAGCATCCGTTCGTCAGGAGAGTGAACTCCTGTCAAGGTCGGGCCGAAAGAAATCATATCGAGCGTCGGATACTTGTCGAGGAACAGACCGCATTCCAGTCCGGCATGAATCGCCTTTATTTTGGCATCTACGCCGAATAGACGTTTGTATGATTCGGCAGCCACTTCTAGGATAGCTGAATGTGGTTCGGTTTCCAGCCCGGATAACCTTCACCGAAGGTAACATTGGCTCCTGCCAGTTGGAAAGCGGAGCGGACAGTATTTGCCATGTCGTCGCGTGCGGACAGGATAGAACTGCGTTGGCTGGTTTCGATACGGATGACATTGTTCGGTTTCATCTTGACAGAAGCCAGATTAGTAGACGTTTCTACCAGTCCGGGGATGTCCTGACTCATGGCATAAACACCGTGAGGGGCTGCATACAGAGCTTTCAGCAGACGGGCGGTGGTATCCTGATCGATAGCTGTTTTACGGGGAGTTTCCGATTCAAGGACTAGTCGCAAGTCCGGTTCGGTAACGGATAACTCGTTTTCTACTTCGCTGGTGAAGATATTCAGTTCGGTGCGGACGTCATGTTTGGCGTCTTCGGGAACCGCGCAGATTGCGTATGCTTCGCGAGGAATGGCGTTGCGCAGGTTACCGCCGTTGATTTTGCAGAGGTACAGGTCATGTCTGGTAGCCATGCGGGTGAGGAAGCGGTTCAGTATTTTGTTGGCATTGCCTCGTCCGAGGTGGATGTCACCACCGGAGTGCCCTCCTTTCAATCCTTTCACTTCTACTTTGAAGAAGAAATATCCGGCGGGAACTTCAACCTCTTTATAAGTAAACTCTGCAACGGAATCGATACCTCCGGCGCATCCGATAAAGATCTCTCCTTCATCTTCCGAGTCGAGATTAAGCAGGATGTCACCACTCATGAAACCTTCTTTCAGGGCGAAAGCTCCGGTGAGTCCGGTTTCCTCGTCTACGGTAAACAGGCATTCCAGCGGACCGTGTTCAATGCTGTCGTCGGCCAGAATAGCCAGTTCGGTGGCTACGCCGATACCGTTGTCGGCTCCAAGGGTGGTACCTTTCGCTTTCAACCATTCACCGTCAATTTCTGTTTCAATGGGGTCGGTGAGGAAGTCGTGTTGAACGTCGTTGTTCTTTTCACACACCATGTCGATATGCGATTGCAGTACGACAGTTTGCAGGTTTTCTTTTCCCGGAGTAGCGGGTTTCTTGATAAGTACGTTACCGGCTTCGTCCACTTTGGTTTCCAGGTTATGTTTTGCTCCGAATGCCTTCAGGTAGGCAATCATTTTTTCTTCCTTCTTCGAAGGGCGGGGCACCTGGCAGATTTCTTCGAAATACTTGAATACGCCGGCCGGCTTCAAATCTTTTTTTTCCATGCTGTTTCTATTTTATAATAGGAATAGAAGAGTGGTTTTGGCTTCTTCTATTGCTAAATATGGTTAATTTGATTGGCTTATCTGAACTCATATCTCATTAAAGCCTATCTTTGCACTCACAAAATTAATAGAAATGGTTGAGACTATACTGATAACTTTGTTAATAGTTGCTATTTCCCTGGTATTATTAGGGGTGAAAGTATCTTTACGAAGGGAGGGAAGTTCCCGAACGGTCATGTGAGTGGGAATAAAGCGCTGCGTAAGAAAGGGATTGGGTATGCACAGTCTCAAGATCGCGAAGCACAGAAGAAGCCACGTTTTTTCTATTGATGAGTTGGAAAAAGCCTTGAACGATAGTATGAATTAAATTATTAAAAACAATACACTTATTAAATTATGAATAGAATGAACTACCTCATGAACGGTTTGGCTGCTCTTGCGTTTATTGTTTTATTTTCACAATGTGCCGGCAAAACTGACAATCAAACTTCAACAACTCCGGCTCAGGTGAATGCCGAACTGTCAGGAATGAAAATCGCCTATGTTGAAATAGATTCGCTATTAGCTAAATATAACTTCTGTATTGACTTGAATGAGGCAATGGTGAAGAAGAGCGAAAACGTTCGTATGACACTGAATCAGAAAGCTACTGCTTTGAATAAGGAAAAACAAGACTTCCAGAAGAAGTATGAAAACGGTGCTTTCCTGTCACAGGATAGAGCTCAACAAGAATACAATCGTTTGGCTAAGATGGAACAAGACTTGCAAGAGTTGAGTAACAAACTCCAAAACGGTTTAATGGAAGAAAACAATAAGAACAGTTTGCTGTTCCGTGATTCTATCAATGCTTTCTTGAAAGAATATAATAAGACACATGGATATAGCTTGATTTTCAGTAATACAGGTTTTGATAATCTGCTTTATGCTGATAGCGCGTTCAATATCACAAAAGAAATCGTAGACGGGTTGAATGCAAGATATTCACCTGCTGCTAATAAGTAACTTTTTTTAGCTTCTCTCTTATAAAAGAGATTTCATTGTTTATATTAGAAATATGTAAATTATAATGTTCCTGTTCTAGGCTGTGAAGTTTTGGACAGGTTTTTTTATGCCCTTTCCTTTTCTTCTTCCTGTGGAATACGGAAGGCGGTGTAGAGTTCGAGTATGGCAGCAATAGTGAGGCAGGCAATCCATTCATTGCCTCGTGTGGTAAACATGAAAGCACCAGTCAGTATAAGAGCGAGTGCTCCGAATATCTGCTGAACACGGAGACGTTTCAGTGTCTTGCTTTTCCCTTTTACCGGGGTGTTTACTTGTGCCAGTGCAATGAATCCGGCTCCAATAGTATATATGTAGGGTGCATAAATCCAGCCTGTAATGAATACGGCTGCTCCTGTGAGGGCCATTACGGCGCCTACGCCAAAGAGGGCGGGTACTAGTTGCTTCATTCTTTAATCTTCAAAAACGTAAATATCTTCATTGGGTTTCTTCATCAGATACTTTTCGCGGGCGATCTGTTCGATAGCGTCCGGATTGGTACTTATTTCATTAAGGCGCTTGGTATTCTCTTCGTAATCCGCCCGGTACTTTTCTATTTCTTCTTTCAACTGGCTGATCTCCCGTTCGTATCCAAGACGGCGAAGCAGGCTGTTTTCATCCAAAAAAACGATAATGACAGCAAATGCGACGATAGTGATAAGATACTTGCGTCGGCATATAAATTCCCAGATACTGATTAGTTTACCCATAATTAATCCTTTTAATCTCCGCAAAGATAAAACTAATAACTTAAAAACTTATCGCTTCTGCTTCAAAACTTCTCTCTCTATCCCTTATTACTTATCACTTTTTTGTGTACATTTGCAAGCAAAGCAAAAATAGAGAAAATCCCGGATATGGAAAACTATATTGTATCGGCCCGTAAATACCGTCCCTCCACGTTCGAATCGGTGGTAGGACAGCGGGCGCTGACCACTACGCTAAAAAATGCAATTGCTACTCAGAAACTTGCTCATGCGTATTTATTTTGCGGACCGCGTGGGGTAGGAAAGACTACTTGTGCACGTATCTTCGCCAAAACAATCAACTGCATGACACCTACTGCCGACGGTGAAGCTTGCAACCAGTGTGAATCTTGTGTTGCCTTCAACGAGCAGCGGTCGTATAATATCCATGAGCTTGATGCAGCCTCCAACAACTCGGTGGACGATATTCGTCAGCTGGTGGAGCAGGTGCGTATCCCGCCACAGATTGGCAAGTATAAGGTTTATATCATCGACGAGGTACACATGCTTTCGGCTTCTGCATTCAATGCGTTTCTGAAAACGCTGGAAGAACCTCCCCGTCATGCTATTTTCATCTTGGCCACGACGGAGAAGCATAAAATTCTTCCGACCATTCTTTCCCGTTGTCAGATTTATGATTTCAATCGTATCAGTGTGGAAGATACGGTGAATCATCTTTCGTATGTTGCTTCGAAAGAAGGAATCTCAGCAGAGCCGGAAGCACTGAACGTGATTGCCATGAAAGCAGATGGAGGTATGCGCGACGCATTGTCTATCTTCGACCAGGTGGTGAGTTTTACCGGAGGAAATATCACGTATAAAAGCGTGATTGACAACCTGAATGTACTTGATTACGAATATTATTTCCGTTTGACGGATTGCTTTCTTGCCAATAAAGTGAGTGATGCGTTGTTGCTTTTCAACGATGTGTTGAATAAGGGATTCGACGGAAGTCACTTTATAACCGGATTGTCTTCTCACTTTCGCGATTTGTTGGTAGGCAAAGATCCGGTAACACTTCCTTTGCTTGAGGTGGGAGCGAGTATCCGCCAACGTTATCAGGAACAGGCGCAGAAATGCCCGTTGCCTTTCTTGTATAAGGCGATGAAGCTCTGTAACGAATGTGATTTGAATTACCGCATCAGCAAGAACAAGCGTTTGCTGGTAGAACTGACCTTGATACAGGTTGCGCAGCTTACCACCGAGGGGGATGATGTGAGTGGTGGGCGTAGCCCTAAACAGACTATAAAACCCGTGTTCTCACAACCTGCCGCCGCTCAGCCGTCGCAGGTAGCTTCCGCTTCATCTGTACAGCAGGCTCCTGTTCATTCGTCACCGGCTTCGGTTACTGCTAATGTCACTCCCAACAGGCAGCCGCAGATGGCTACGACGGCAAGGCCTGTATCGCCTTCTGCTACGAATACGACTTCATCCGCTCCTTTGCCGGGTGCAGGAATTCCTTCGGTTGCCAAAGAGGAACGAAAGGTTCCGGTGATGAAGATGTCCAGCTTGGGCGTATCTATCAAGAATCCTCAGCGCGATCAGGCCGCGCAGAATGCAACTGTAGCTCATGTTCCCAGAGTACAGCAACCGGAACAAGACTCTAACTTCAATGAACGGGATTTGAATTATTATTGGCAGGAGTATGCAGGTCAGTTGCCGAAAGAGCAGGTGGCTATCGCAAAACGCATGCAGGTGCTTCGTCCGGTGTTGCTCAATAACTCTACCACTTTTGAAATTGTAGTGGATAATGAGATTGCTGCAAAGGACTTTACGGCATTGATTCCTGAGTTGCAGGATTATCTCCGTGGCCGGTTGAAGAATAGTAAAGTGGTGATGACGGTACGGGTAAGTGCACCGACAGAAACGGTTCGTGCAGTAGGTCGTGTGGAGAAGTTCCAGATGATGTCTCAAAAGAATCAGGCATTGATGCAGTTGAAAGAAGAATTCGGATTGGAACTGTATTAGTTTCGGGTAAGAAATTCCCGCTTCCTTTTTCTGCAAGACAAGAATAGAAATGACAAACGCCGGCAGACTTGCAGTGTTCTCACTCAAGTCTGCGACGTTTATTTTTAGTGTAATCGGTTGTTCATACGGTCCTCATATCCATCTCCCGGTCTTCTTTCCGGCATTACGATCCATAGGATGATATATATGATGATTCCGGCAAAAGCGGTGAAGATTGTTGCTAATACATAGACGATTCTTAATAGGGTGGGATCCCAGCCGAAATAATCGGCGATTCCGGCACATACCCCTGCAACCATTCGGTTACCGGCGGAAGCTCTGGTTAATTTTTTGTTATTTTCCATAATATACTGTTTTTGTATAAGAAAAAAGCTCCGAATATTACTACTCGAAGCTTTCATCAATTACTCTTATTGTTGGGGTGGAAGACCGGACTCGAACCGGCGACATTCAGAACCACAATCTGACGCTCTAACCAACTGAACTACATCCACCATGTCTGCGTTTCTCTAACGCGGTGCAAAGATAGATATTATCTTTAAATCTCCAAAGAATTCTATTACTTTTTTTTATAAAAAGTGTATTCTTTTATTCCCCGATTGTGCTTGCTGAAAAGATCGCGCATCATTCGTGAAGATTTTCAACGAGTTACGGGCTTTTAAAGGAACTAACTCTATCGGTAAGTTTACCGGAAGTAATTGGTGATTTTTTTTCTCAGATTGAACCGGTCGTGCTGTCCATACTAAGCTATACTCGCAGTTGTTGAGGCGGACGGTACTATCCTTTACCAGTTCCATTTTTACCATGAGTCCGCCGTCGGTACGGCGGGCGGACATATTGGAAATATAATTTCCCAAAGAATATACGACAAGATGTTTGTCATTTGTCAGGCTATCCGTACGGACTTCAATTGGTTGGACAACGTGCGGATGTGAACCAATGACATGGTCTACTCCTTTTTGAAGAAGCCAGCCGGCAAGGAACTTTTGCTCTTTATCAGGAAGGGATTGATATTCGATTCCCCAATGCATACAGGCGATAATGCATCCGGATGCAGTGTCTTGCTCACTTCGATGTCTTTGGCGATAATAGCCGTATCAATATAGTTCACGATATTGGGAGGAGTAACGGCGATTCCGTTGGTTCCATACGTATAGTTGAGCAGGGCGATACGGAATCCGTTCTTTTCTAACAGGAGCGGATATTTCTTTTCGCGTTCTTCGGCATTGGTGTACGTACCGGCATGAGGGATATTCAGAGAGTCGATCAGAAGAATAGTACGTTCAATCCTGATCTTCCGCGGTCGAGACTGTGGTTGTTGGCTGTCACCAGTACGTTGAAACCGGCGTCGTGAATGGCGGTGAGGAATTCGTCGGGTGCGCTGAAAGCAGGATAACCTTTATAGGGCTTTCCACCCAAAGTAACTTCCAGATTGGCTATGGCAAGATCTACACTCCCAATTTCTTCTTTCACGTATTCAAAGCAAGCGGAGTAATCATAAGTCCCTGTTGCGGTACGCGCAGCATTGATCTGTCCTTGATGTTGCATGAGATCGCCTACGAAAAGAAGCCGCAAGGTGTCGGCAGACATGATGCTGTCGGGTGTCGACAGAGTATCAGATAAGGTATTAATAGAATCTCTCCTTGCCTGCGACCGGGAGGTGCAGGACAGGGAGAGAAATAAAATCATCAGAAACAGTGCATGTCTCATTGATAAATGGCTTTCTTACCGGCTAAAAGTGTATTTTTCATTAACGATACTATCGTCATCGGACCAACGCCACCCGGTACGGGGGTGATGTAAGAACATTTTGGCGCTACTTCGTCGAACTTCACGTCACCGGTCAGCTTGAATCCGGATTTCTTGGTTGCATCCGGCACACGGGTAGTACCTACATCAATTACGACTGCACCTTCTTTTACCATTTCAGCCTTCACAAAGTTGGGCTGTCCCAAAGCGGCAATGATAATGTCGGCTTCCTGACATTCTTTTATCAGGTCTTTGCTGCGGCTGTGACATACGGTGACGGTTGCGTCTCCCGGATAAGCCTTCTGCATCATCAGGGCAGCCATAGGCTTGCCGACGATATTGCTTCGGCCGAGTACGACACATTTCTTGCCCGAAGTCTCAATTTTGTAACGCTTCAGTAGTTCGAGGATACCGTTGGGAGTGGCAGATACATAACACGGAAGTCCGATAGACATACGTCCTACATTAATAGGGTGGAATCCGTCTACGTCCTTACGGTAATCAATCGTTTCGATAACTTTCTGTTCGGAGATATGTTTCGGTAACGGGAGTTGGACGATGAATCCGTCTACGTCACTGTCTTCATTCAGTTCACGTACTTTGGCAAGCAGTTCTTCTTCGGTCACGTCGCTTTCGTAGCGGATGAGGGAAGATTTGAACCCACAAACTTCGCAGGCTTTTACTTTGGCGGCTACATAAGTTTCGCTGCCACCGTCGTGTCCCACAAGGATAGCTGCCAGGTGGGGACGTTTACCGCCCTGAGCCACAATTTCGGCTACTTCGGCTGCAATCTCTTGTTTTACTTGTTCGGAAATGGCTTTTCCGTCTATCAGAGTCATATTTTCAGAGTATTTATTGGTGATAGGCAAAAGTAAAATAAATAACTGAACTCTCCAAAAGGATTGTTGTTTTTGTCGGGATACAAAAAAGCAGAGGCTCTATTTAGGTGAAACAGAGCCTCTGTTTACCCCAAATAGAGCCTCCATTTGATGCAAATAGAGCCTCTGTTCGGAAACAGGCTAAAAAGGACTTTTTCCTGATTAGATTTCCATATTCTTATTCGTTAATAGCTGTCCTTTGTACTCTCCGGTCAGTGTGCGGAGGAAGGCTACAATCTTATCTACTTCCTGTTGTGGCAAATCGATGCCCAACTGATATTTAGCCATTGCACGGACTGCGTCATCCATAGTAGCCATGCTGCGTCGTGGAAATATGGAGCGGTCAGTTCGATATTCCTCAGACCGGGCACTTTGAAGCGGTGGCGGTCACGTTCTATTTGAGTCTGTTTGAAGCGGCCGTTGTCTTCTTCAGTCATTTCTGCCTGTCGATCGGCAAAATAATCGTGCTGTACGCCTATCAGTCATAAGATTTCCCTCCCAGGATTTCTCCTACATGGCAGGTTGCGCAATCATACTTCTTGAAAAGTTCGTATCCGGCGATTTCGTTTTCGGTGATTGCATCTTTTTGTCCTTTCAGATAGCGGTCGAAGCGTGAGTTGGGAGTCAACAAAGTCTTTTCAAACTCCTGAATGGCGTCTGTGATATTCTTCTCGCTCAATCCGTCGGCATACACTTCGTTGAATGCGGATACGAAATCTTTGTCTTCAGCCAATTTATCGATAATCTGGTCGAATGATTCGCAAGCCATTTCCACCGGATTCAACGGAGGACCGGCAGCTTGTTCGGCAAGAGTTCCGGCACGGCCATCCCAGAATTGAACGAAATTGTATGCGGCGTTGTATACTGTCGGGGCATTGACGCCACCAAACTGTCCGCCTACACCTTCGGAATATTGTTTGTTGTCCACGCCGCCTGTATCCAACCCGTGGCAACTGGCACATGATACGGTATTGTCAGCAGATAAACGTGTGTCATGATACAACAAATTACCCAGAACGACTTTGCGTACATCCACTGCGATAGAATCGGCAATGGGACGAATGGGTTCGTTGGCAAATTCCGGTGCTACTGTAATGTCCGTATACATTCCCATACGGTGACTTTTTACCCAGTTCAGTGCGACTTCCTTTTTTGCGTCATTGAAGGAAGCCCCCCAATGCACAAGGTAATATTTTGCCTGGGGCATTTTTCCGTCGAGGATCACTTTTTCTATTTTGGCCAGGTCTGCCGGATTGAGGGGCTGTCCTGCTTCCAGATCTGCCTCCATTTGGGTCATGTCGAAGGCACGGTATGCCTTGCTGACGTCTTCCATTACAATTTTTCCGGCCACAGGCATGCTTGCATAGAATGGTAGGTCCGGTGTTGAGGTATGACATCTCAAACATCCTGCATCCGTAATAATCTGCTGCATCTGCGCATTTGCTTCCAGATCAGCAGAAGGTACGCGGTGCATAAGTCGATAAGTGACTGCTAATGCCGCTACCACTACCAACAGTGCCACAATTAGTTTTGTACTTTTCTTCATTTCACATTTGTTTTTTTAGATTAGTTATTACGATTATATAAGTGTACGCTTTGTTGAGCCGCCGGTAAATAATTTACTCCGTACCAGCACATCTGCAAAGCCAGGAAGGACATGATGAGCAACACATAAAGCGTTTTCCGTCCCGTTTTCCGAAAAAAGACGGAGGTGTACGTAAAGTAAATACCCTGCCCAAGTGATGACTGCCCAAGTCTCTTTCGGATCCCAGCTCCAATAGTTTCCCCATGCTTCTTTTGCCCAAAGGAACCTAGCAGCATACCAATGGAGAGGAATGCTATTCCCGCATAAACCAAATTGTCGGCTGTGTGCAAGTATTCTTCCTTATGGCGGAACAACCCGGTCAATGCGATTATAAAAGCACAGCCCAATACAGAGTAAGAGAACATATATACGGTGACATGGGGAATGAACCATATGCTTTGCAGAGCCGGCATTAGTGACTGGTCGTGTATCTCGGGTTTCATCAGATTGATAATGACAAAGACTGTGGCGAGCAGTGCCGAGAAAGAAAGAATCCAACGATACTGCCATCTGATATAAGTCAGTAGTCCGGCTATGCCCATGAAGAAAGAGTACCACAAACGGGTTTCCCCCATAGTGCGTAACGGAGGACGTTGCAGGAAGAGCCATAATCCGGTAATGAATACGGCCAGAACGATAATTCCGCCTGACGTAAAACCGATTGCTGTCTTACTTCTCGTTGACGAGCGAAGGGCAAATACTGCTCCTATCAGCATAAGCAGATAGATACTGCTGCAAATACATAGAAATTATCCCAGTTTATCATCTGTTTTAGGTCCGTTAATGAATAGAAGAATAGCTCCCGCAAGCATCATCAGGATACCTGCTACTATTATATATTTCCAGGGTTGTTTTACTACCTGCAAGATGCAGTACTCACTCTCGTTGCCTTTCGTTACGTCATAGCCGGTGAGGTAAATATCTTCTCCCAACCGATAGGCGTATGGGTGATTGACCTCAAGCAATGCTTTTTCATTTCCCAGACGTACATTGGCGGCAAAGCGGGAAGGACGCCCGTTCGGGTAGTATTCTACGGCAAAAGAGTTGAGTTCGATTTCATAATCCAAATAATGCGATGCACCGTTCATGTCGAATGCTTCGCGTGATGGCTCACCTTTATATATAGGTATACGTAAGTCTGTGTGTCACTGCTTCCTAGAAAACCGGCAAATAGAGCCAGCCATAGCCCCGCGTGATTCAGGATGAATCTCCAACGTGCCTGTTTGCGGTAATGATAGGCGTGAATGGTAATCATTGCCAGGTTACTTAATAAGAACAGAAGTATGGCGATGAATATCCAGGAAGTCATAAAGTTATAGCAATCTAAAAAGGCTGGAAGCCCTTCACGCATTTTTGCTTCCGCATCGGATAGTTGAGGGAAAAGACCTATTATCAGGCAACCGCAGATGAGTAATCCGATAGATAGGATACTTGCTTGGGAAGAATAGAGGAATCGGGTAAATTTTGCAATTTTATATTCCTTATACAACATCCATAACAAGAAAAGCCATAGCGCCGCAAAAACAAGATTGAGCGGAAAGGCGAAAAAGGAAACCGGAAAATTTCCCGTAAGTAGTTGCATCGCAACTGCCAGTGAAATATATACCATTACGTAGACGTAGTGCATATTCGTGCTTTTGTTCTGTTATTTTTTGCAAAGTAAACAAATAAAAATGAATATACATATAAAATCTATGTAAAATTGTAATCATTACAATTGAATGACAGAGCTGATGTGATTATAAGGAGAAAATCACATAAAGTAGATGTAGGAAAGGAGAGGAGGGGTTTAAAAAAATAAAGAAAGGAAGCTTCCGGCTTCCTTTCTTTATTAGAATTTGAAACGAAATCTTTTATTTCTTCATCTTAGGCATCATCTTACCCATTTTGCTGCTGGTTACCATTTTCATCATTTTACGAGTCTGGTCGAATTGTTTCAACAGGCGGTTTACTTCCTGAATCGTTGTACCGCTACCTTTCGCGATACGTGTGCGGCGTGAACCGTTCAGGATTTCCGGGTTGGAACGCTCTGCCGGAGTCATGGAGTAGATGATAGCTTCGATACTCTTGAAAGCATTGTCATCGATATCAATGTCTTTGATTGCTTTTCCTACTCCCGGAATCATGGAAGCAAGGTCTTTCAAATTACCCATTTTCTTGATTTGTGCAATCTGGCTGAGGAAGTCGTTGAAGTCGAATTGATTCTTGGCAATCTTCTTCTGTAAACGTTTAGCTTCTTCTTCGTCGTATTGTTCCTGCGCACGTTCTACCAACGAAACGATATCACCCATACCGAGGATACGGTCTGCCATACGGGCAGGGTGGAACTGGTCGATCGCGTCCAACTTTTCGCCTGTACCTACAAACTTAATCGGCTTGTTGACTACCGAACGGATAGAAAGCGCCGCACCACCACGGGTATCACCGTCGAGCTTGGTCAGTACCACACCGTTGAAGTCCAGACGTTCATTAAATTCTTTGGCCGTATTCACAGCGTCCTGTCCGGTCATGGAATCAACCACAAACAGAATTTCGTTCGGATTAATTGCTTCCTTGATAGCGGCAATCTCGTTCATCATCTGTTCGTCTACTGCCAGACGTCCGGCTGTATCGACGATTACGAGGTCGTATCCTTTGGCTTTAGCTTCCTGGATAGCGTGTTGCGCGATTTCTACCGGGTTCTTGCTTTCCAGTTCGCAGTACATCGGTACGTCAATTTGCTCTGCCAACACACGCAACTGTTCGATAGCTGCCGGACGGTAAACGTCACAAGCTACCAGTAATGGCTTGCGGTTCTTCTTGGTTTTCAGCATCCGGGCCAGCTTACCGGAGAAGGTAGTCTTACCGGAACCTTGCAAACCTGACATCAGGATTACTGCCGGGCGGGCATCAATATCAACTTCGACAGTCTCGCCACCCATTAACTGGGTCAGTTCGTCGTGCACGATTTTCACCATCAACTGGCTTGGTTTCACTGCTGTAAGTACGTTCTGTCCAAGAGCTTTTTCTTTCACGGTATCTGTGAAATTCTTTGCTACCTTGTAGTTTACATCGGCATCAAGAAGTGCCTTGCGTACATCTTTCAGCGTTTCCGCCACGTTAATTTCGGTGATTTTGCCTTCACCTTTCAGAATCTTGAATGACCGTTCTAGTCTTTCACTTAAATTATCGAACATAGTTATTTAATTACGAATTAATATTTTGAGCCTGCAAATGTACAAAAATCTCTTGTATTTATATCTTTTTATTCTGCCATTTTGCTTTTTTGAGATAAATATAACTCGTTATCAATAACAAGGTATAGTACACAATCTCAATGGTAAAGCAGATTTCAATCGGTGCTTTGAGCCACATCCCGATGAAAATGATATACGAGCCGTAAATGATAATTGTAATTGTTTCGAGCAGTAAGGCGGCTTGTGTGTTTCCTGTGCCCGAGATACCGTTGAACACAACATTGGCTACCGATGCGATGAGCATGGCGATACAAATCACATAGACTGAAGGGACGGATTCTGCAATCAGTGCTGCCTCACTGGTATAGACGGACAACAGTAGTTGCGAGAATAGTGCTGTGACTGCTACCAGCCCCAGCATAATAAAGAACGAGAATCTCGCAATTTTATTAATAAGCGGCATTACGTGCTTGATACCTCCCGCACCGATAGCATTACTGACAAGACTGTTTGTGGTGGTTGCCAGTGAATTGACCGGAATCAGCAATACGACGTAGATACTCCGGACTATGTTGGCAATCGCCAGTTCCCGTTGTCCCAGCCGTTCTACGGCAACAAAGAATACGAACCATGTAGCCATTGACAGGAAGTATTGGAGCATGGTGAAGCAGGAAATGCTGAGAATCCGCATCAACAGTGCAGGGTCGAACGAACGCAGACGGTTCAGTCCGTATTTCTTTAAGTCGATAGTGACATATGTGTAGATGAGGAAGAATAGGATAGAGGAGGCTTCGGCCAGTACGGAAGCAATGGCGGCTCCCTTGATACCCATTTCGGGCAGACCGATTTCCCGAAGATCAGTGCGTAGTCCAGCACGACATTAGTCAATGCCATGACGACTGCGTTAATGGTCAGCACTTTAGTACGTGTGATTCCGATATACAGTGCCCGGAACATAACATTGACGAATGAGAAGAAGAATCCGTAGATACGCCAGTCCAGAAACTCCATTGTCCCTTTGTAGATTGATTCCGAGGAAACCAGCAACCGCATGATGTTGCCGCCGAAAGCCTTGGTGAAACCGAAGAGTAGTAATGCCATTACAAATAGGAACATAACTCCCTGAATCATCACCGGACCTACATCTGTGTAGCGTCCCTCACCGTTACGTCTCGCAATGACGATTTGCGAACCGGTACTGAATCCGAATGCGATGGTGAATACACATATATAGAATAGTCCGCCCATAGCAGAAGCTCCCAAGGCAACTTCACTTACGTGACCCAGGAACGCCGTATCGGTGACATTGATGACATTTTGTGCCAGCAAGCTGAGTAGTATCGGGTAACTGACACTCCAAATCTGTTTGTTGGTATACATATTAAGCGTTTAAGTTTACATTTTGCAAAGATAGCGCTTTATTCCGAATCGGAAGCGATCGGGTAGGTGAAAACAATTTCCGGACCCTCCGGGGTTTGGGTATTGATTTGATAGGTTCCTCCGAAATGTGTCAGCAATAATTGATTGATTTCGTGCCGGATGACAGTTTCCTGTGAGACAAAGGTAGTATCCGCCAACGGCGAATTAATGATTTGGAAATGAAGCATTTCATCTTTCCGGCTGAGTATGAAACGGATGACGCGTTCCTGTTTTTGGTCTTGCTGGTATTCATACGGGTAAACCAGTGTGCTAAGTATCATCTGTGTCAGGCGGGCGGTATCTGTGCGGACGGGCTGTGACTTCGTTTCTGTGTAGAATCGGACTTGGATGCCTGTCGTTTCATTCTTCATACGTGCCATATAACATGCTTCGTTGCATAGTTCGACAGCATCGTAAACTTGTATTTGGAATTTCATCATTTGAGCTTCCAGGCGTGATAAGTCGAGCACATCGTTGACAAGTCTCATTAACTTTTCAGAGCTTTGGTGGATTATGTTCGAATATTCCTTCCTTGTTCCTTCGTCAATATTCGGTTCGCACGCTATGAGTTGCGAGAATCCTACTACGTTATTGAGCGGAGTGCGGATGTTATAACTCATGTTCGAAAGAAAGCGGTTCTTTATTTCATTCGTTTCCCGAACGGTTGCGGCGGCTTTGCGGATTTCGTTTTCCGAACGTTTCAATGCCTTTCGTACCATAGCCAGACGGAACATGAAAATGAATAATACAAATAAAACAACGATAATCACAGCCAGAAAGATGAGGCGAATCCGGTTGTTGTGCCGTTGTTGTTCCATATTGATTTTATCCAGTTGATAACTGCTCTTTATTTGTTCCATTTGATTGTTTGCAAGCGACATGGAGGCGGAATCTTTAATGGCAAGTGCCTTCTGATATAGTGGAACGGCCTTTTCGCTATCGCCGGCCTTTACCCATATTTTAGCTTTCACCAATAACTGTTCGGCATAGTCGCTGGCATAGTTGTCTTTCAGCATGACTAATGTGGTGTCGATATAATCTGAGGCTTTTTGATATTCACCGATATATTTGTAATATCTGGCGTAGGTGTCGAAATAAAGTACCTGATACATGAAATAGTTGTTTTCGTTCTGATATTCCTTAGCTTTCACCAGATGTTCATAGGCTCTTTGCGGCTGTTGGGTATTCAGGTAATAATAAGCATAGAACAATTCGTTGAACAGAATACGTCAGAGAAACCGTCTTTAAGAGAAGGATTTTCCTTGATATGTTTATAGAGTGTGCTTTCGAGTTCTTGCAGGTATTTAAACAGCTTGCTGTTATTCTTCATTTCTTTGGTGACAGATACCAATTGCGACAGTACCGAGATGCGAACTACCGGATTAGCGTCCGGAGCAAGTAGCTTGTAGGCTTCTTCCAGTGCTTTGATGCCTTCCTCCCAACGTTGACTGCCGATGTAGGCATTGCTCAGACACTGATGAGCGGCTACCAGTCCCCGATGATTGTTTTTTTCGAAAGCTTGTTGCTTCATCTTGTTTGCCTCGCTAATGGCACGCTCGTATTCTTCGTTGTAAGTGTACAAGTCGATCTGGAAACGTTTGGCGTCGAAGAAATAATCCCATATACCGGATTTGTGGACGTGTGGTTCCATTTGTGTAATCCATTTCGCTACGCTGTCTGTTTTGTTGTGGTTATAATAGTACAATAGGTGATAATAGGCTGCCAGTCCTGCGTATTTATCATCCTTCTGAAACAATGCTTCTTTCATTAAAGTGTCCGAGAACTGGATGCATTTAGGATTGTTCTGTTCTATTCTTATAATGTTGTTTAAAGCTACAAGACGGGTTGAGTCATGAGGCAGGTTTTGAAACACCTGTATCAAACTGTCCGTGTTCATTTCATAATCGGCTTTTCCGACAAGAAAGCAGCAACAGACTATGTGCAGTAGTATTAATCGTTTCATCTTGTTTCCTCCTTTCCTTGGTCGCTTTTGTCAATAGGATGTGTAAACAAGAAACGTGAACCTTCTTCGTAATCGGGGTCGATCCAGATACTACCTCCCAGCTGTTCGATGATGAGTTGGCAAATCGATAGTCCGAGCCCCGTACCTTGGGCATTTTCATTGAGCTTCTCGAAACGGTTGAATATCTTTTTCTGTTTCTCTTTAGGGATTCCTGTGCCGGTATCGGTGACAGAGAAAGTGCCGTATCTTCCGTTTGTTGCTCAAGTTGCAGAGTGATAGAGCCTTGTGAGGTGAATTTAGTTGCATTGATAAGCAGGTTGATCAGTACCTGTTGCAGGCGGGCACTATCTGTCAGTAGTTCCAAGGAATCGAGAGGAGTGGAGAAGCGGACGTCTGCATGGGTCTGCTTTATCTTTTCCACCATATCAATGACGTTTCTGCATAGTCCTACTGCATCGCATATTTTGAACTTGAATGTCATCTTTCCAATTTCAAGGCTGGATAAGTCAATCACGTCATTAATCAACTTTAGCAACAGTTCCGAATTTTGCTGGATAATATCATTGCACTGTTTTCTCGTTTCTTCATCAATGGATTCTTCCGTCAGAATGGTGGAAAAGCCGGATAAGGCGTTGAGCGGAGTACGAATCTCATGACTCATGTTAGAGAGAAAAAGGCTTTTAGTGCGAATCGAATTTTCTGCCTGTTTCTTTACTTTTTCTTGTTCTTGTTGCGATTGGATCAGACGTTTGTTGTTCCTTTTGATGCGGAAGATGAAGAATATAATTAAGGAGAGGACAGACAGGATAATAAACCAGCTCCAGTATAAGATTTTCTTTTGCCTGTTTATGTTGTTTAATTCATTCTTGTCAATCTGATAGAGAGTATGCAATTCATTGATCTGGCGCAGATAGCTATTGGCGTCAAGTGAGTCTTTGCGTGCGTTAATCACTTCATATTCCTCACATGCTTCTTCGATACGTCCCATTAATGAAAGAACTTTGCCCGTTCTTGTGATATCTGTATGTCTTTGTACGAACCGGATTCTTTGACGTATGGCAGTAATTCATCATACGATTGCAATGCCTGGGTATATTCTTTTGCGGCGATATGGTAGGAAGCATATAAGTATTTGATTAACAGAAGAAAATATGGATACGGATGTTTGGCATAGATTCGCTCCATTTTTTGCAGATGTTCCAATGCCGAAGGGAGTTTGTCTGACTGTATCTCATAAAACGCACGGCAACAGGGAAGATAAAAATAGCAAGGTGAATCGGGCCTTTTGTCGCAAAGAGCTTCCAGGTAGTTGATATCTTTCTCAATTCCTGCCATTTGCCGGTTATTGAGCTTAATAAGTATCATTTGAGATAATGCGTTTTTTAAATAGATGTCGGCTTCGGGTATCTGTTGCATAATCTCTATTGCTTCTTCATAAGAACCTATGGCAACTTGTGGTGTTGATGAGCTTAAATATGTATTTCCGATTGCACGTAGTGCAAGAGCTGTTCCTAGCGGGTAGTCTATCTCTTTAGCTTTCTTATACATTGAATTGGCGTTGTCAATAGCCAGGCTGATATTTCCTTCTGTTATTGATGACTGAACCGCCATTGCTTTGAGTTGGAATAAGATGTCGTATCGTTGCTGCTTTTCAAGTTCAGGTGTTAACAGCTTCTCCCATAAGATAATACTGTCTGTGGTGACGCCGGTGTTAAAAGCAAGGTCATACTGAATGAGCGGCTGTAATAAAGACAGACGTTCTGCATTAGTATGTGCAGCGTACAATGTTACCGATATGAATACCGTTATAATTGTAGTAATTATGTGGTGTAAGTTTCTATTCACCGGATGTTTGTTTGCAAGGTTTTATGCAAAAGAAACAAAAAGAGCGAAGACTGACAAGAATCTTCGCTCTTTTTTTCTAATTTATTTTCTTTTGATAATATCACGTGCGCTAGGGCCTTCGTGGTTGGGGTAGCCGGGAGTATGATTTCTGCATCTCGGGTCGGCGTCTACTTTCAGACTGCGGTAATTATCTTTTGACCGGGTGATGTAGTCGTCGAGCATGGCACGGTGTTCTGCAAGAACCTTGGCATATTTGGGATTCTTGGCGAGGTTCTTACGTTCACCCGGGTCGTTCTTCATGTCATAGAGTTCTTCTCCGTTGCCTTCCAAATAATGGGTGTACTTGTATCTGGGGCCACGTACCATACGTCCGGGAGTAACTGTGTATTCATATTCACTATGCCATTCGGATACAACATATGGATGAGTCTTCTTTTGTTTTTCTCCTTTTAATGTCGGTGCGAGGCTGATTCCTGCCTTTTCTGCGGGAACAGGAATGCCGGCCAGGTCACAGAGGGTTGGCAATAAGTCTAGTGTAGGCTGCGTGAGTAAGTGGTCTACCGGTTTTTTCTGATGCTTGATACCGGGACCTGCAAAGATAAATGGTACGTTTGTCATTTCATCATAGAAACTGATGTGCTTGGTCACCATACGGTGTGAAGTCATTCCGTCACCATGGTCGGCAAGGATAACAACGATTGTGTTCTTTCCTGCGGGAGTGGAGTATAATGCTTTCAAAACACTTTCTACTTGTTTGGATACCATTTTTGTATAGTGCTGGAAAGCGGCGATGTAATGGCGGTAATTTTCCTCACTCCAATGGGAGGCTTGCGTCATACGCCGGTGGCTGCAACAGATGTATTGCACCGTAGGTATGTTGTTCCAGTCTTCTACATCGAAATTGTCGGGCAGTTCCGGAAGTGTGCCGCTGACAGGTCGGTCAGTATGTACTCCTTCATTTTCTCCTACGAATCCGCAGATATTATGGGGATTCTGAAAATCGGCAATGCATATGAAAGGTTTTTCCGAAGGATTGCTTAAATAGGAAACAACGTCCTCGCAGGTTCCTACGTCCAGAAAACTATCATTATTGACCGGAAATTCCGGGTCGGTAAATGGCTTTGCTACCGGCTCTTTATGTTTGAATCCTCTTAATGAACCCATATCGTGCGTTTTTCCGAAGTGTACAGCTTCGTAACCGTTTTCCGAAAAAAGGCTTCCTAATGTCGGAACGTTTTCCGGTATAGGTGTATTGATCGGTTCGCTGGAGTTGGAGCGTACGTTAGTTTGATGAGGCATCATGCCACTCCATAAAGCGGCGCGTGACGGTTGGCTGAGGGGGCAGCCTACATAAGCATTGGAAAAGATAACTCCTCTTGAAGCTACTTCGTCAATAGGAAGGGTGCAACCTTGTGTATGACCGTAGGCGCAACGACGCGTTGTGTAAGATGGTCGCATTGGATAATCAGAAAATTGGGCTTTTCTTGTGCTTGGGCTGCTATGCCGCAAAGAGCCAATCCCATGAAAGGATAAATTGTTTTCATTCTTGGTTAGAATTAAGTGATACTTGATTTTGAAGCAAAAGTAGGAAAAAAGGGAAAGCAAAAAAGGGGGGAATACTTGTTTTGGACGCAAGTGAAAGTTTTTTGTACAAAATTGGAATAAATGACGGGTGATAAAACTATAAACGGTGAACAAACTGCGATTATAACGCATTCTGTTCACCGTTCATTATTTATGGTTTACTGCTAATTAGCTGTTCATGCTCATCAGGAATTCATCGTTGTCTCTGGTTTTTTCCAGACGGTCTTTTACGAAGTCCATTGCTTCGATCGGATTCATGTCGGCAAGATATTTACGGAGAATCCACATACGGTCGAGAGTTGTCTTATCAAGTAACAGATCGTCACGACGAGTACTGGATGCGGTAATGTTGACTGCCGGGAAGATACGTTTGTTGGACAGGTTGCGGTCGAGTTGCAACTCCATGTTACCTGTACCTTTGAATTCTTCGAAGATAACTTCGTCCATTTTAGAACCGGTATCAATCAATGCAGTTGCGATGATTGTCAGTGAACCACCATTCTCGATGTTACGGGCAGCACCAAAGAAACGTTTCGGCTTATGAAGTGCGTTTGCATCCACACCACCGGAAAGTACTTTACCCGATGCAGGAGATACTGTGTTGTATGCACGTGCCAGACGAGTAATAGAATCAAGGAATATAACTACGTCGTGGCCGCATTCTACCAGTCTTTTTGCTTTTTCCAATACGATACCTGCGATTTTCACGTGGCGCTCTGCCGGTTCATCAAAGGTAGAAGCGATAACTTCGGCATTGACGCTGCGCGCCATATCTGTTACTTCTTCCGGACGTTCATCGATAAGCAACATAATCATGTATACTTCCGGATGATTGGCTGCAATGGCATTTGCAATGTCTTTCATTAAAATTGTCTTACCGGTTTTAGGCTGGGCTACGATTAAAGCACGTTGACCTTTACCGATTGGAGCGAAAAGATCTACTACGCGGGCAGACATGGAATCCGAATAACCGCCTTTGCAGAGTTTGAACTTTTCATCCGGGAAAAGCGGCGTCAGGTGTTCGAAAGGAACACGGTCGCGAACGAAAGCGGCGTCACGTCCGTTAATCTTCGATACCTTTACTAACGGGAAATATTTCTCTCCTTCTTTGGGCGGGCGGATAACTCCTTCTACCACGTCACCGGTTTTCAGGCCAAATAACTTGATTTGCGACTGTGATACATAGATATCGTCAGGAGAAGAAAGGTAATTATAATCGGAAGAACGGAGGAATCCGTATCCATCCTGCATAATTTCCAGTACGCCTACTCCATTAAGGATGTCATCGAATTCGTAAGGCTTTTCACGCTCAATAACTTTACGTTCCTGCTGCTGTTGTGGTACCGGAAGATTTTCGTTCGCGTTGTTTGGCTGGGCAGGACGCGGCATCGGTACACGCTGCTGGTTCTGATTTTGGTTATT
>ENA-OQCK01000023-OQCK01000023.1-human-gut-metagenome-genome-assembly--contig:-NODE-23-length-84181-cov-19.517655_pt1 | contig 84181 bp, 97 predicted proteins | sample MGYA00242498_ERZ504578 | MGnify/ENA primary metagenome ERZ504578 (study PRJEB26092, sample SAMD00036229) | human gut metagenome | host: Homo sapiens | study: EMG produced TPA metagenomics assembly of...
CAAAAGAAAGAAAAAGTCAAACGGAAACACACTATAACGGAATTTCTTTATAGAAGTCGTTGTATCAAAGAAAAGAAATATATTGTGTTTCCTGTTGGATATTTCTCAGACGATGCGTCTATCCTTGAGATTGTCGCAACTGGTGGTATTGCCTCTTCCCAAACACCATTAGTAAAAATTAGGATTAGTGATGATCAAATTTCTAGTGAAGAGAAGTATCCAATAGAAAAGACAAAAGCTGCAATTATGTATAATGAATGGTATATGAATAATCCTATGCTTGAAGTATCTCAACAAGAAATTAAGAATTCTGTGGATTGGTGGGCCTATGGTTTCTTTCAGAGCGCGAATATTATAAACAAAATACTGATTCTATATCTTGTACCAAAATTTGTTTGGCCTTTGAAACAAAAAATAATTCTCTTTATTAAAATGTGCATTAGCAATTAAATATACATAGTTTATGATTTCATGAGTATGAATGACTATAAAGTTACAATAGCAGTTCCTGTATATGGTGTAGAGAGTTATGTAGAGAAGTGTGCCATATCTTTATTTGAACAAACGTATTCAAATCTAGAGATATTATTCATAAATGATTGTACTCCTGATAAAAGTGTGGAGATAATAAACAAAACACTTGAGAAATACCCCCATAGAAAAGCGCAAGTTAAAATATATAATCAGCCGGTAAACAAAGGATGCCCTACTGCAAGGAACTTAGCGGTTCAAATAGCAACTGGTGATTTCATTCTATTTGTTGATGGTGATGATTACATAGAAATAGATTCCATTTCTTCTCTTGTAACCGAACAAATTGCCAGCAATGCGGATCTTGTTGTAGCCCATTGTTTAATTGAAACGAATGATTCCACTTATTTGCTCAAATACTGTGATATGAACAAAACCAAAGAAGATATAATAAAAGATTGCTTGGACGATAAAGCAAGCCAAAGTGTTTGCGGAATACTCATAAAAAAAGTATATATATTAATAACAACATTAAGGCGAATGAGAGCTTCCATGTTGGGGAAGATTGGCAAGTTGCTCCATTATTATTATACCATGCAAAAAAAATAGCTTATGTTGACAAAGTGATTTATCATTATCAATTGTCAAGGTCCAACTCTATTACCATAACATCTCAAGAGTCAGTAACGAAAAAGAAAAATCAACTGATTTGTTTTGTGAAAACAATGAATTGTTTGCTTCGCTCATTTAAGAATAAGGGACAAACGTATCTGGACATAATATACCGTAAGAAAGCTATTCTGGTGCAAGATGCCATGATATATTGTTGCAAAGATAGAGATGAAGAATCTTTTAAAATTTTAGTATTAGAACTAAAATCTATTGATCAAAAATATCTTTCAGCATTAGGCAATACTAATCCACTTGTTCTTAGAATGAAAAAGAATTATTACATGTTATCCGTTATTCTGTATTTTAATAAGCTAAAAAAACTAATATAATGAGTAGTGTAAAAGTTTCTGTGATAGTTCCCATATATAAAGCTGAGCAATTCATTGAACGTTGCGTGCGGTCATTGATGGAACAAAGCATGAAAGATGACATAGAATTTGTCTTCGTCAATGACTGTACTCCAGACCAATCAATGCAGATACTTGAGCGTGTTATCAATGATTATCCTGAAAGGAATAATCAAATTGTTATTTGGAACAATCCGGAAAATCTTGGAGTAACAAGAAGCAGGAAAAAAGGTGTGGAGTTATCAAACGGAGAGTATATTGGCTGGTGCGATAGCGATGATTGGTGTGAAAAGAATATGTTTGAAAACATGTACAATCAGGCATCGTTTAATTCTTTGGATATTGTTGTTTGCAATTATGAGGAAATCACAAATGAAGGAACGAAGATAATACGCATAGTTCATAGTGAAAATCCTCAAATAGCTATAACAAATTCAATATATGGTCGTTCTTTCTCAGGTGTATTATGGAATCAGATTGTTAAAAAAGAAATAATGAAGAAGTGTTGGAACCAAATCGTTCCAACAAATTATAGCAAGGATACATATGTGTTATTCCATGTTTATTATTATTCACAAACAATCGCCGTAATAGATGAACCATTATATAACCATAATACAGAGAACCTTCAATCTTTAGTTCATATCCGAGATAATACTAAGGCAGCGTGCTAGTACAACAGGAAAATATTGAAAGAATAGAAGGATTGTACTACAAAGATAATGGCTGGTCGAAATTTCATGTCGCGTTAAACGGATTCATCTTTGAACGAAAAAATCTGTATCGAAATGCTTTCGATTCAGACAAGCAGTTTTTTAATACATTCAGACGTGCCAGCAGAGACATCTTGCAGTTTTATGATTGGAGAAAAATGTCCACTTGGAAAATGTATATAGCCCACAACTGTTACTTTTTATTCAAACTCTCACATAAGAACTGATTATTGGGGATTACAGGTTGTTGTCTCTACAAATTATCATATGAAGATCAAGCAGATACTCACAAATCGTAGTTTCAGCAATGGAAAAGATTATAGAATAGTAAACGAGTGGGAAGACATGTTATCACAATTATTGGATGTTCCTTTATATTATGATGATTGGAAACGGAGGGACAAGACTATATTCTGGAAGTTCCCGTTGCTCGCATCATTTTTCCAGACCAGTATCCCAACATTTGCATATGTGATGTTACCTATTGCAAGCCCACATGGAAACAATAAGAAGAACATTATTCCATGTATGATTGATTTCTATTGCAGAGAAAAAAGTGAACTTCAATTGTTCTATAAAAGATATAACAAGTGTCCTCTTGTGCTTATATCAAGTAAAGAAGCATATGATTTTCTCGTATCTATAAAGTGTCCTCTTAATATCAAACATTTGCCATTATCTATATCGGATAAGTATCGTGTCAATAATAAAACAACGTTTAACAAAAGGTTTGATGTGGTAATGCTAGGACGTCAGAATATTGTCCTTCAAAAGTTCTTGAATAGGTATTCAGAACGGCATAATGATACAACATATGTATATGGAAAGAAAGAAGGGCGCAACTTTAGATACTTTGACCAATCTGGTCTGGATTTAGGATGTATGTCAACAAGAGAAGACTACATGAATCTGATGAGGCAGTCAAGAATCGGTTTATATGCAACTCCTGCCATGGACAGCGGAAGAACTGATACGAATGGATTCAATCAAGTTACTCCACGTTTCTTGGAATATATAGTGAATGGATGCCATGTTATAGCAAGATACTCCCAAAACCCTGATACAGATTTCTATGAATTGGATAAAATGTCTACAAGAATTGAAACGTATGAACAATTTGAAAAGGCTATGGATAAGTTGAGATGTGAGGATGTGGATGTCTCTCGTTATTCGCAATATTTGGAAAAGCATTATACTTCTAACAGAGTGCAAATGTTATCAAGCTATTTAGAACAAATATGAAAAAACAAAAAGTAGCGGTAATTGGAGCAGGAATTTCCGGTTTGACCGTCGCCCAGTTACTTAAAGATAAATACCACGTTACAGTATATGAAAAAGATGATAAGCCTGGCGGCTTGATCAAGTGTGACAGAATAAATGGAAGTCTGTTCCATACTTGTGGAGGTCATGTGCTCAATTCGAAGTATCCGGATGTGATAGAATGGATAAAGCAATTTGTGGACTTTGATAAGGAATATGTCAAGGCAGACAGAAACTCGTGCATTGTATTTGGAGATGATTCATATGTACCTTATCCAATAGAAAACCATGTGTATCTATTACCGAAATATTTACAATTCCGATGTATAGAAGATTTCTTGTCCATTGCTAAAGAACGCTATTCCATCTATAATAATTTTGAGGATTTCCTCAGGAAAAGATTTGGGGACACTTTGTTTGAACTGTATTTCGAACCGTACAATAAAAAGGTATGGGGATGTCCATTGAAAGAGATTCCAATGTCTTGGTTGGAAGAAAAGCTCCCAATGCCTACTGTAACGGAAATGATTTTTAATAATATAAATCATATAGAGGAGAAAAATTTTGTTCATTCGACATTTTGGTATCCCAAGCAAGGTGGCTCTCAGTTCTTTGCAAACAGATTGGCTACTGGAGTTGAAGTCAAATATGGGAAGAGTATCGACAAGTTAAAATGCTCAAAAGGAGTGTGGCATGTGGATTCCAAAGACTTTGACATAGTTGTCTTTTGTGGAAATATCAAACAACTTCCCATATGTGTAGAAGGAGTGGATATCCCTCCATACAAAAACAGAATAGATGCCTTGCTGTATCACGGAACGACAACTGTCTTTTGCGAGATTGAAAAGAATCTGTATAGTTGGATGTATCTTCCATCTTCTGAATATGACAGTCATAGAATAATATGTACGGGAAATTTCTCGGAAACGAACAATGCCCACGGAAAGATGACGGGAACTGTAGAGTTCACAGATAAGGTTTCTTTGTCTGTTATCAAGGATCATTTACAAAAGATGCCATTCTCTCCACGATATATTACTCACAAATATAATACATACACATATCCAATCCAAACTTCAGATACCAGAAAAATGGTTGATAATTTAAAAGAAATGATGCGTAAAAACAACTTCTATTTCACAGGGCGTTTTGCGGATTGGGAGTATTATAATATGGATACTGCGATTAAAGCCGCAATGATATTATGTAACAAATGGTTGTGATATTAGACAGAGAAAAGTAGATTGCCATTCATGATTTCTTTAAAATTGCTGGAAATATGATTAGTTCACCAATGCACATCGCTTTTTGTGTAAATGACCATTATGCAGAGTATATTTTGGTCTCAATCAAAGGATTGTTGGAAAATAATAGCGATCCTTTGGTGATACATATACTTAGTGATTACATCTCAGACAAAAATACAAATCGATTAAAAAAGTTAGTCGGATTGTATCCTAATGCAATATTGGATATTGTTATTGTAGATGACTCAAAGTTAAAGGATCTGAAAGATACATGGACTATTTACACTTGGTACAGAGTGCTTCTTCCAGAGATATTGGATGCAAGTGTCCATAGGGTTCTTTATTTGGATGCAGACACTCTTGTGTCTGAAAACATAGAAGAATTATTCTCGCTTGACATGACGGGCAAGGCTATTGCAGGTACTGTTGATTTCCAATCTAAAGACAAATCAACTTACCAACGTTGTGGATATGAAGCCGAGAAGGAGTACGTGTGTGCTGGTGTGATGATGATGAATCTTGACTATTGGCGTGAGCATGATATAGCAAATAAGATAATTGACTGGGGACGAGATTATAATGACAGAATACAATATCCTGATCAAGATGCCATAAATTATATTTGTCGTGACATGAAACTTCTTTTGCCTTTGAAATACGACATTATCGATGGTTTTTTCCAAGATGACTATTATTTTCAAAATTATCCGCAAGAATTAAGAGAATGTATTGAGAGTCCTGCTATAATTCATTATGCAGGACAGGCCCCATGGGTTGTGGAAATTTCAAATCATCTGTTGCAGGATGAGTGGGAAAGGTACAATAAATTATTAAGTAATCCTGTGAAAAAAGTGTACCAATCTACAGGTTTTCTGAAACTCAAAGTTATAATATATAGATTGCTTCATCACAATACAAGACGAAAAATAAAGCGACAAAATATTATAAACAGGCAAAACTATGATTCCTAAAATAATTCATTATATATGGATAGGGAAAAATCCTCTTCCTAAAGAAATGCAGGAGTGTCTTGATAGCTGGAAAAGATACATGCCAGAGTATGAGTTGAAATGCTGGGATGATTCCACGTTGGGAGAATTTAGCAATGTATTCATGAATGAAGCATTGGAAGAACATAAATTCGCTTTTGCCTCAGATGTGATTAGACTTTATGTCATATACAAATATGGTGGAATCTATATGGACACAGATGTGATGGTGTATAAATCTTTTAATCCATTACTTGAAAACCATGCTTTTATAGGACGCGAAAACTCAATGCATCAGACAGGACACACAATGGAGGTTTATCTGGCGACTTGTTGCTTTGGTGCAGAAAAAGGTAATTCTTTTATTAAACGTTGCTTGGATTATTATGAAGGTCGCCATTTCATCACGTCGTGTGATAGGTCGTTACCTGCATGTTTGAGGATGGACATGACTTTGAATTCTTATCTTTTTACTGTGTTTGCAAAGGAAATTGGCTTCAAATCAAGTGTATTGGCTGATTATGTTCAGAAATGCCAAGACAATGTGTTGACGATATTTCCACAACGGTATTTTGATTCAACAAAATATACCTCTGACACATTCACGAAGCATTTAGCGCTTGGTACTTGGAGAGAAGGGAAAAAGAAAGTATATACTTATATGTGGAAGGATAAAATAGAGTGGAGGGTGAGAGCTGTCGTTGAAAGTCTGTTGAGAAGATATAAATATATAATGCTAAAACTAGAGTAAGTACATTGTATATCAATGAGTTCTAGTAGTCATACAACGGAAGTGGAACAGATGAATGAATGGAGAAAATGTCATAATGATAAAGAAAAAGATCCTATTTGTAATTGAATCCTTAGGATGCGGAGGAGCAGAAAAGAGTCTTATATCTCTGCTTTCATCGTTAGATAAAGAACGATATGACTTGTCTATTTGGATGATGTACCTAAAGGTGCATTTTTGTCTTTTTTGCCCAATGACGTAAATGTTATCAAACAACCGAAGTATAATGTATTTGAGTCAATGCTGTTATACTTGTCGTCAATTCTTTATTCTGTAATTTGGCGTTTGAACAAAATGGTAGGAAAGAGTGAATATTGGGGAGAGACATATTATAAAAGCAGAGGATGGGCAATAAAAGTTCCGAAAGGAAAGTGGGATGTGGTGTTCGCATATCATCAGGGACTTGTGACGTACGTTGTTGCAGACAAATTCCATGGATGTAAAAAAGTTGGATGGGTAAATGCGGACATTTTCAAGACAGGATATAGCATAAAATATAATTCCAAGTTCTATAGGAAAATCGACTGTATTTGTCCTGTTTCTGATATTTTACATGAATTAATGGATGATAGAATGCCCGAATTTTCAAGCAAATACCATACTGTATGGGACATCATAAATTCATCTGTTATTCGTGGGCTTTCAAGAAAACAGGTAGGACAATTGAGGACAAATTCTGACGAATATATATTTGTAACTACAGGAAGGCTCCATGTGTTGAAAGGGTATGATATGGCTGTTGAGGCTGCCCATTTTTTGAAACAAAAGGGGGTGAAATTTAAATGGTATTTTATTGGAGAAGGTGCTCAAAGGAATGATATTGAAAAACAAATAAACTTGTTAGGCTTGCAAGATGATGTGAAACTATTAGGAATGAAAACAAATCCATACCCTTATATGGCTCAAGCCGATGTCTATATCCAAACTTCTCGTCATGAGGGGTTCGGCATGACAATTGCTGAAGCTAGGATATTAGGAATTCCTGTTGTGAGTACGAACTTCGATGTTGTTTATAATCAAATAACACATGAGAAAAATGGTCTGATTTCTGAAATGAATGGAGTGAAGATTGGTGAGCAAATTTTAAGACTAATCCAAGATGATGAGCTACGTGAACATATAAAGAGTACACTTCAAAAAGAAGAGAACCTGACGTACCAGACAGAAGTAAGAAAGGTCAAGAAAATTATTGATGAATAAACTTCTTGATTTATGGGCTCGATATTAGGAACCAAAAATTGTTACGGATGTGGCGTGTGTGCTGCATCATGTAAGAAGCATGCAATAAGAATGATAATAAACCCCGATGGTTTTTATCAACCAGAAGTGAATGAGAATTTATGTATAAATTGTGGTGTATGTGTTGACGTGTGTTCATTTCAAACAGAAGATATAAAACAGAATGGTTTATTTGATGCGGAATACTTTGCAGGATGGAGTCATGACAAAGATGTCAGACATAAGTGTTCCAGTGGTGGCGTGGGATTTGAAATAGCTCGCTATTTGCTTGAGAAAGATTATGTAGCAATCGTATGTGGATATAACTCATCAGAAAGAAGAGCGAAACATTTTCTTGCCAATACAATAGATGAATTGAAAGCCTCAGTTGGTTCAAAATACATCCAAAGTAATACATATTACGCCTTTTCACAGTTACAAAGTGAGAAAAAGTATCTAGTGGTGGGTACACCATGTCAGATAGATTCTATTCGAAGGTGGGTGAAGAGAATGAAGATGGATGATAGCGTCATTCTTATGGATTTCTTTTGTCATGGTGTGCCATCTTTGTTGATGTGGGATAAGTACTTGGCAAAGGTCGAAGGCAAGATTGGCAGAATTGACAATATAGTATGGCGGGACAAGGAGGCGGGATGGCATGATTCTTGGGTTATGAAGGTCAATGGGTGCTATGTCTCAAGGTTTTCACAAGGTGATTTGTTTTACCGTATGTTCTTGAAGAATCGTTGCCTTGCAAAACCTTGTTATGATAAATGTAAATTCAAGGGGATCAATTCTGCTGCAGATATTCGTATTGGTGATTTGTGGGGCAGAGAATATGCAAAAAATGAAGAGGGAGTAAGTGGTGTCGTTGGATTGACAAAGAAAGGTGCCAGTTTATTGGCAGAAATGAGCAAAGTGATCCATTTGGAAGCTTCATCAACAGAGATCGTTTGTGAGTCACAGATGAAGAGTTGCGCGATTCGTCCGTTGTCTTATAGATATGTGATGAGGAATCTCCGCATAAATAAGCCTCTGTCTGAAATTGATAGAAACGCTTCTTTTATCGAGATGTTTGAAGAAATACCATCTACTATCAAATATTATGCATTTTGCTTACCTGTGAAAATTAAAGATACCGTCAAAAAAATAATACGAGATACAGTGCAATGAAAATATGTACAATAACATGTCAGAATGCTGATAATTATGGGGCAAGATTACAATGTTTTGCTCTGGCATATTGGTTGAAGAAAGAAGGGAATGAAGTTGAAGTTATAGATTATCAGCCCGATTACATGCGAGAACCTAACTTATGGTATATACCTAGTAGTGTCAAGGAACTAGTTAAGCTCTTTGTGCGTTTTCCTGAAAGATTATGTTCGGTAAAACGCCATAAGATCTATTCTGAGTTTTCCAAGAAGTATATACCTCTTACGAAAGTATATAATAATATTAATGAATTGAGGAATGATCCACCAATAGCGGACATATATTTAGCAGGAAGTGATCAGATTTGGAATCCGACATTTAGAAACGGAACTGACCCAGCATATTATTTGGATTTTGGTCCGGAGAATGTTCAACGCAAAAGTTTTTCTGCAAGTTTCGCTGTTTCCAGTATAGAGAATATTCAAAAGAAATTATGGATAAAAAATAATCTTAAACGCTTTGACAAAATCACAGTTCGTGAGCAATCTGCTTTGAAAATATTGAAAGAAATGGGATATGATGGCGAACTTCAAGACGACCCTGTGTTTATGTTGAGCGCAGAAGAATGGAATAGAGCTTTGAACTTAGAAGAATCATGGAAGAAGTTGGGCATTAAAAACGAGAAGTATGTGTTGATATATGATTTCTTCCTTTCTGATGAGATTAAATCTGTAGCACTTGAATATGGGAAACAGAATAACTGCAAAATATTTTCAGTTTGCCATAAGAGTCTATCGTATGCAGACAAAAATTTTGTTTATGCTGACCCTGTTGATTTTGTTAATTTAATAAAGCACGCATGTTGCGTGATTAGTAATTCTTTTCATGGAACATGTTTTGCAATGATTTACAATGTTTCGTATGTTATAGTTAATCGTCCTGATGGACTTAATGTTCGAATGCAAGATTTGTTGGAGAGAAAGTGTCCGTAATTGTCCCCTATGATTATCCCCCTCACAAGAGAAAAAAGGAAATACAGAAGAATTTCAAAAGTGCCATAAATTAATAGCCCCACACAATGAAACTGAAAAAAGTAACCATTTTAATCCCTTGTTATAACGAGGAACATAATCTGCCTTTACTTTACAGCCATCTACTTCAGTTAATGGAAGATGAAAGTGGATTTTGTGGTTCATGTACACTTTGATGGGATTATACTTATTGGCTCCTGTTTTGAGTCAATAGCTGAACCATGCGGGTCGGAAAGAGGTCGAGTTTTATTTGGGACTATGGGGAATCAGCCTATGTTTCCCTTTATTCCGTCCAGTAGTAAATATCAATACCGGAAATACTGGAATTCTTTATTACTTTACGGGTTATGCAGGTTATATCAGTTCTGCTTTGGTTAGTTATCTAATCAGTTTTCTACCTGGTGCACAATGCATTATCGGTCATACATATTATGCAAAACACAGATAAAATCTACGTGAGCCAAAGTAAGATATGTTCATGGACCAAGTTAAGTATCTTACTCGGCCAAGTAATATATCTTACTTGCCTCACGAAGATATGTTCCTTTTTAACAGAGCATTTTTATTGTCTTTTCCACTAAAGTTCTTGTACTAAGAACATGAGAAAAAAGGTATGGCAATTCAATACCACCAAGAGATGAAAGACAAAGATTATCCCACAAAGAAGCCGGTGAGGAATCCACAGCAAAGCAATGAACAAGCGAATCCAATGGGACAACTGGAAAAAGAGAATCCGTTTCCGGATCCTATAGGATTGACTCCGAGACAGCGATCCGCCCTGCTGCGGCGCCACGCGCTTCATCAGAAATACGACAAGGCAGTTGCCCTTTATGTGGAGACAGACATGCCACTGAAAACGATAGCTACGGAATGCCACGTCTCAGCGGGAGGACTCGGCAGCTACTTGCGCCGCTATTGGCGCGAATTGGTATTACACCGCCACCATATTCCTTTGGAAGGAGAAGATCCCCATGCCATCAAAATCATGTCCGAGGGAAAGCCCAACGTGATGTCGCTTGCCAGATACAAAAAGGCTATAGATGCATGCTTATCTCTGGAGGATATCGAATTAAACGTATCGCAGATAGCCCGCAAACATGGGGTGGAGGGAACGGGACTAGCCAACTTCATGCGCATCCATGAACCGGAAGTCATTCCTTGGCGTGAAAAAGTGCGCCACTGGCTGGGTATAAATGACAACACCCATCGTGGGGCGACCCCAGCTTGCACCAAACAATACGCCGAAGCAGTGGAGCTTTATAAAAAGACAGACATGACGATCCCCGAAATAGCCAGGGCATGTCATGTCTCACCAAGCGGTTTCAAACAGCATCTGAGGTTCTACTACAAAAATATACTGGAACAAAAGAGAAAGAAACGCTCGGAAGCACAGGCCAGACCAGAGAAGAAGAGAGGCGAACTATCCGGCAACGGAAGGGTCTACAAACCTTCTCCCCGTACAGTAGATAAATATACGGAAGCCTTGTCTCTTTATAAGGACACGGCTCTCACGCTGAAAGAAATCGCAGAAAGAACACACGTTACGGCGGAAGGGCTTCGTTCTTATTTGCACAAATGGCATATCGACTTAGTGAGGGAACGGGCAGGACTTTCCGGCAAGGCAGAGGGGGATATTGATTTGCGGAAATCGAAAAAGCGGATGAAAACCGTAGCCACCAAATACGAGAAAGCCATCGAGAGCCTAAGAAAACACCCCCGCCCCATAGCCCACATCGCCAAAGAGTTCGGGCTTCATCCCGAAACATTCAGAGAGTACCTGCACAAACATGAACCAAAGCTGGCAAACCGACAAGGATGGTACAGACCTCTGAGGGGAAACGAGTGTCCAGACAAAGCAAAGAAAAATATGCCGAAGCGATCCGCCTGTATGGGACGACCACCGAAACCCTGAAAGACATTGCCACCCGGCTGGGATTGATATACAACAGTATAGGGGGATATATCCGCCGAAACCATCCGGAGGTGATCAATGCACACTCTACATTATTAATGGAGAAAGATGAAAAATCAGACATCACATCAAAATAGACAGCCAATCAGACATAGCACAACGCCTCCCCGTATCTTCATCGCCATCCAATACCTAGAGATAGGCGGGGCAGAGCGCTCACTGATCGGCTTGCTCAATACCCTAGACTATTCGCGTTGCCAAGTGGATCTGTTTGTCTACCGACATAGTGGGGAATTTATGAGCCTCATTCCCAAGGAAGTGAATCTTCTGCCCGAAGTAAAGAAGTATACCACCCTCACCCGCTATCCGGGAGATTATCTGCGAAGGGTATTGGGATATTGCTGCCGGGCGCATCACTGCACACCTTTTGGATTGGCGTTACAGGAAACGGACGAAGGCGAAAGAAAGTCAGGCTATTTTTCAATATGTGGCAAACTGTACTACTCCATTCCTGCCCTCCATCAACGAAAACTGGACGTATGACTTGGCCATCAGTTTCCTTACACCGCACAACATTGTGCGCGACAAGGTAAAGGCACAGCAAAAATGGGCATGGATTCATACCGACTATTCCTTCATTGGCATCAATACCCGACGGGAATTGCCGGTATGGGAAGCTTTCGACCGTATCATCTCCATTTCCGAATCAGTTTCCAAAGGTTTCCTTTCAAAATTTCCTTCATTAAAATGCAAATTGATGGTGATGGAAAATATCCTGTCCGAAACTTTTATACGTGAACAAGCGGAACTGCCCTTCGACACTTCTTTCCTACAAGCATTCGAAGGACGAGAAGGACAAACAGAACATCCTATTCTGCTCTGTACCGTAGGGCGGTTCTCTTATCCTAAAGCCATCGACCGGGCAGTGTACATCTGCGTCAATTAGTGCAACAGAGCATTGACGTTTGTTGGTATGTCGTAGGGTATGGCGGAGATGAACTGTTAATACGGAAAGCGATTGCGGAAACAGGAATGGAAAAACATTTCGTGTTGGTTGGCAAGCAAATAAACCCTTACCCTTACATCAAGGCATGTGACATCTATGTGCAACCCTCCCGTTACGAAGGCAAAGCGGTAACGGTGCGTGAAGCGCAGATATTGGGGAAATCGGTAGCCATTACCCGTTTCCCAACCTCTTCCAGCCAACTGGAAGAAGGAGTGGACGGCATTATCATCCCAAACAATGCGGAAGGAGCGGCAGAAGGATTGGCACAGTTCATTGCCGACAAACAACAACAAGAAGCCATCAAGGAACAACTACGAATCCGCCATTATGGGAACGAAAAAGAAGTCGATAAAATTTATTCAGCAATAGAAGGATAAAAAGAGGAAACACATGATCCCGAGAACAATACACTATTGTTGGTTTGGTGGCAAGGAAAAGCCTGCCGAAGTACTCCGCATGATAACGAGCTGGCAAAAACATTGTCCCGGTTACGAAATTAAGGAGTGGAACGAAAGTAATTTCGACATCCGTCTGAACCGCTATTGCGAAAAGGCATACGCTGCCCAGAAATGGGCCTTTGTGAGCGATGTGGCACGTTTGTGGGCATTAGTACACGAAGGAGGTATCTATATGGACACGGATGTAGAGTTGGTACGTCCCTTGGATAGGTTACTAACGAACAGGGCCTTTTTAGGATTCGAAGGAACTCAATGGATAGGGACGAACCTGATAGGAGCAGAACCCTCTCACTCTTTCTTCATTGAATTCTTAAAATCATACGATCATCGCTGTTTCATCACCCGGATGGGAAACCAGATCAGACCACCAACGTGGAGGAGCTGACTCACAAACTGGAAAAGGCTTACGGATTCAGAAAGGACGCAGTCTTCAGCAGCTCGGAGACATAACTCTCTATCCTACGGATTATTTCTGTCCGTATGATTACATCGACGGGCAGTTACACCGTACTGAAAATACGTATTCTATCCATTGGTATAGCCAGACATGGATCAAACGAAGCCAATGGATAAACAAACTCAGCCAGTGGATGCATCGGCTGACAGGAAATCGAATGAAATAAATGTTACAATGGAAGGACCAGTCAGAATATTGATGCTTTTCACCATCATGAACCGGGGAGGTGCTGAGACGATGGTCATGAACTACTACCGTCACATAGACCGCAACCGGGTTCAGTTCGATTTCATGGTACACCGGCAAGAACAGGGTGTGTACGATGATGAAATAAAGACAATGGGTGGCAAGATCTACCGTATGATCCCCCTCCATCCATTCACCTTCGGTACATACAGGAAACAAATTTCCGACTTTTTCGATCAACATCCGGAGTATCGGATTATCCATGGGCATTGTTCGGAATCGGGATATTTCATTTATCGGGAAGCAGCACGACGAGCGGTGCCGGTAATTATTGCGCATGCACACAACGCACATGCTTTATTCGATACCAAATGGCTCTTCCGCACCTATTTCAAGCATGCCATGCGCCCTTACTTGACCCAAGGGTTCACCTGTGGGAAAGAAGCCGCCCGATGGTTGTTGGGAAACGAATTGGGGAAAAAAGCGATTTTGCAACGCAATGCCATTGACACGCTCCTATACAGGTTTGATGAAGTGGTGCGGCTGGAAGTTCGTCAAGAACTTCACTTGCCCGAAGATGCCACGGTCGTGGGACATGTTGGACGTTTCAACCGGCAGAAAAATCACGAGTTTCTCTTAGAGGTATTTCATAAATATGTGCAGGAGCTTAATTCTACAGCACACCTGCTACTGGTTGGTACGGGAAAATTGCAAAAAGTCATTCAAAAAAAGATACAACAGTTCCGTTTGACAGACCAAGTACATTTGTTGGGGGAACGCCCGGATGTAAACCGCCTGTTGCAAGCAATGGACCTGTTTTTATTTCCCTCTTTCATGGAAGGCCTTTCTGTTTCCATGGTTGAGGCGCAATGTGCCGGCCTGCCCTGCGTTGTGTCCGACCGCATTCCTCACGAAACGGCTTTGACCGACCTAGTCTCTTTTCTTTCATTGGAAACAGCCCCCCGACAATGGGCACACGAAATAGAGAGAGTGCGTTGTATGGCAAACCGACGCACTGGCTATTACCAACAAATAGCCGATGCCGGTTACGACATTGCGCAAAATGCCAAATGGCTACAGAATTATTACTTAAGACAATGGGACAAAACAAGATAGAAACAAACAAAAAGACGCTGACCATCTTCACGCCGACATATAACCGTGCCTATACCCTGCATTTAGGTTACGAAGCCCTGTTACGGCAGACCTGCAAAGATTTCGTCTGGCTGATTGTGGATGACGGTTCAACCGACGATACCTTGAATGGGTGGAAAAATGGATAGCAGAGAGGAAGATAGACATCCGCTACCATTATCAGGAGAACCAAGGAATGCACGGTGCACATAATACGGCTTACCGGTTGATCGACACAGAGCTGAACACTTGCATCGACTCGGACGATTATATGCCCGATGATGCAGTGGAGAAGATTATCACATTCTGGAACGCACACGGTTCAAAAGAAGTAGCAGGAATCATCGGACTGGATGCCGATTTCCAAGGAAATTTAATTGGTACGCCTTTTCCTTCCGAATGCAGGCGGACTACTTTAGGCGGATTCTATGCACAAGGCGGACGGGGAGACAAAAAACTGGTGTATTGCACGGATATCATCAAACAATATCCCGAATATCCTATCTTTGAAGGAGAGAAATATGTATCACTCGGCTATAAATACCAATTGATAGATCAGGATTACCCTTTACTGGCCTTGAACGAAGTGTTGGTAAACGTAAAATACCGCCCCGACGGATCAAGTTTGAACATGTACCGCCAATATATACATAATCCACAAGGCTTTGCTTTCATCCGCAAAAGTTCCATGCAACTGGCTCCGACTTCGCAACGACGTTTCATCGAAGCGATGCACTATGTGGCAGACAGCTTGTTGGCACGGAATCCCCATTTCCTATCGGAATCACCACGCAAATGGCTGACCTTCTTTGCTTTGTTTCCGGGAATGGTCTGGTATGGATATATACGATATAAAACACGAAAATTATCATGATCAGTATCATCGTACCGGTTTATAATGCAGCTCCTTACCTGCCCCAATGCCTGGATTCGTTAGTAAACCAGACTTATCGGGACATTGAGATTATTTGTGTGAATGACGGATCGACGGATAATTCACTGGATATCCTGAAAGCATACGCGGAAAGGGACAGCCGGATACTTGTTATCCATCAGGAGAACCAAGGACTATCAGACGCTCGCAACAAAGGCTTGGAGAATGCCCGTGGAGAATGGGTGATGTTTGTGGACAGCGATGACTGGATAGATATAAGTACTTGCCAAATCACATTAGAAACGGTTCATGCACATCAGGCAGATGTCGTGATGTGGACCTACAATCGAGAATACGAAGGACATTCCTTGCCCAAATATTACATCACATCCCTACAGACATGGGATGCAAACAATATCAGTCAACTACACCGCCGCATGGTAGGTCCTATCAATGAAGAATTAAATTCACCCGACACAATGGATGCATGGGGTACTATATGGGCAAAACTTTACCGAAGAACCTATATAGACCATCCAGTTCCAGTCAGATTTATTGATACAAAAAATATCGGTTCTGCAGAAGATGTATTATTCAACATAGGATATATGGCTCACATTGGGCGGGCTGTTTACATACCCAACGCCCTGTATCACTATCGCAAGGAAAGCTGTTCATTTACCTCACGACATAATCCAAGGCTTCCCCAACAATGGGACAACCTCTATCAGGAAATAAAAAATTTATTGGCAACACAACAAGTCGGTAATGAATTTCAAGAAGCCTTTCACAATCGGGTATCTTTAGGAATTATCGGTTTAGGACTCAACGAATTGTTTGCACAGTCATCATTCCAAGATATTTTCAACCGCATTGATACTCTTTTGCAACGTCCTATTTGTAAAAAAGCCATCAGTTCACTAAAAATTCAATATATGCCATTACATTGGAAGATCTTCTTCTGTTTTGCGAAGTGGCATTTTACAACAGGGGTTACTCTCCTGCTAATGATAATAAAAAAAATTATCCTACGATGAAAATAGCATATTGCCTGAATAGCATCCGCTACTTAGGAGGCATCCAACGGGTTACCATTGTCAAAGCCAATGCTTTAGCCGAAGTTCCTGGAAATGAAGTATACATACTGGTAACGGACAATAAGAACGGTATATTAGTACATCCCCTATCTCCCAAAGTCCATTTGATAGATTTAGATGTAAACTATTACCTAGATGACTGGAAATCAAAGTGGAATATTCTGAAGGGAATATTTATCAAACGGCATAAACATAAAAAAAAACTGGCACAAGCACTCCATAAGATTAACCCGGACATCATTATTTCAGCTGGACAATCGGAAAAGAATATGATTCCGACCATTACAGGAAATTGGATAAAAATAAGAGAGCTACATTTCACAAGAAACTATCGACAGCTTCATGCACGCTCAACCTTCGAGCAGATAGTGGCCTGTATCGGAGACTTTTACGATTATCATTATAAAATAAAAGGATATGACCATATCGTAGTTTTAACGCAAGAAGACAAAAAGGACAATTGGGATGATCAACCTCATGTTTCAGTGATTCCTAATCCTATATCATTTACGAACAATCACATATTGGCCGAACTGGAAGAAAAAAAAGCAATAACAATTGGACGCTTGTCTTACCCCAAAAATTATAAGTCACTAATCAATGTATGGAAGATTGTAACTGATAAACACTCTGACTGGTTACTTGAGATATGGGGTGCAGGAGAAGAATATAAAACCTTAAATCAGCGAATTATATCATTGGGACTACAAAATAATATCTTTTTAAAGGCTACACGAATGATGTTTCTTTAAAACTCGCCGAAAGTTCCCTTTTTATATTGTCTTCCATATTCGAAGGTTTTGGGTTGGTTATCATCGAAGCCATGTCTTGTGGAGTTCCTGTCGTCTCATACGCTTGCCCCTGCGGACCGCAGGACATCATAGCCGACGGGCATGATGGATTTCTCGTACCCGTTAATAACGAGAAGGTATTGGCTGACAGAATCTGCCGGTTGATAGAGGATAAAGAACTTCGTAAGGAAATGGGAAAAGCCGCCCGTTTGAAAGCAGAACAGTATGATATAAAAAATATCATCCCTATGTGGATGGAATTATTTAATCAGCTTATCAACGAAAAAAGAAAATGAAAAAAGATATAGAAACGGATTTAATAAGCGTCATCGTTCCTATTTTTAATGTAGAAGCCTATCTCCGCCCATGCATCGAAAGCATATTGGCATCAACTTATACAACCTTGCAAATCATATTAGTGAATGACGGTTCCACCGACCATTCCGGAGAAATTTGCGATGAATATACCCGGAAAGACACCCGCATTGAAGTGATTCATCAGAAAAACGCAGGATTGTCTCCGGCTAGAAATAGCGGGATGAAAGCTGCCAAAGGAAAATACATCTCTTTCATTGACGGTGATGATTATATCCATCCGCAAATGTATGAAGTGCTGTTGGAAGCATTACAGGAAGGTAATTATAGCTTTTCCATGATTTTAGGAAAACAGGTATATGACAATGACAAATCTTATTCAATTCCTTCCGCTTACACAAAAAGCATTCTTACACAAGAAATAATGATAAAAAGTTTATTCAACCATATCCACCCACAGCAAGGAATAAAAGAAGTTCAAGCGCAAGTAGTATGGAACAAACTTTATAAACGGGAGTTGTTGGATAATGAGTTTTTCCAAGAGACCGGTACAGAAGATACTGAGTTCAACTGCCGGATCTATCAAAAATCTTGTCAAGCTGTCATAATAGATATCCCCATGTACTACTGGTACAACGACCTACGAGTATCACACATCAAAAGGTAAATCCCCGTTACATAGACCGTGCCGATTCCTACTATCTCTGCTTGCAAAACATTCCAAAAGAAAATACAGTTTACCGGGGATGTTGTTTGGAAAAGCTTTTCAAGATGATAATCAACGTGAGGTATCATGCGTCAAACACGCCTTACCGGCATCTGGCACACCTTACAGCGAAAAGACTAAAAAAGCAAACAGCCAACGAGTTCCTGAAAAACAGACATATCCCCTTTCATATAAAACTTTCACTCCTCAGTTTCTATTACATTCCGCCCCTGTACAGCGGATTCATGAAACTGTGCGAGACAAAAGCACGAAAAAAATAACATAACGAAAAAACATCCATAAATATGATAGACTTTATCCCCGTAAGTGAATATGCCCATTATTTCGATGTCACCGTATTGTGCATGGTACTGACAGCCGTATGGCAGTGCCACACAGGAAGCGTATTGAAAAAAGAGACCGTGTCGCTCAACGCCATGTGGGGCGTATTATTTACACTAATCCTGATCTTGTATATGGGCTACGTCCTGTCAGCGTTTATTTCGGAGACACGGTAAACTACGCCAAAGGATTTTATACTGCAGCCAACTCACGCGATCCCTTTTCCTGGCAATGGGAAGGCGAATGGTTGTTTTACAACCTTATGCAATGGTTTGCCAGATACAGCGACATCCATACTTTTTTCCTGCTATGTGCCACTGTTTATATCGGTTCATTGTGGCTGGCTATGCAACGTATCTTCAAAGGGTATTACTATATTCCTTTCTTAGTCATACTCAGCATGTTTACTTTCTGGAGTTACGGAGTAAACGGTATCCGGAATGGCATGGGAGCCTCCTTGTTCATCTTGGCAATGACGTATGTCAACCGTCCACCCGTAATGATCGGGTTATGCGTGTTGGCAGCCGGAATCCACAAATCCATCTATCTGATGGTTGGAGCAGGCACACTGACCTGGTTCATCAAGAATAGCTATTGGTATCTGGCAGGATGGATGGCATGTGTAGGCGTATCGTATGCCATAGGCGGACGTATCCAGGCATATTTGGCGGCAACAAATCTGATGGGGGGAGACGACCGCTTTTCCGGCTATCTGACAGGTGACAACATGGTGGGCGAGATCGTTCAGATGAGTATGACTTTCCGCTGGGACTTTCTGTTATATAGTGCCATGGGGGTAGCGGTGGGGTACTATTTCATCTTCCGCCGCAACTTCAAGGACGAGTATTACCATTGGATATATAATACGTTCCTTGTCACCAATGCTTTCTGGGTGCTGGTGATCCGTGCCGCCTATTCCAACCGTTTCGCCCAGATTTCGTGGTTCATCATGCCGGTGGTATTGATTTATCCGTTCATGAAGGAACGTTTTTGGGTCAATCATGAAAAAATGTTGGGCTATGCGTTGTTAACGTTCTATGCGTTTACGTTTTATTTTAATATTTGGAAATAAATTAATACATTCATATAACCATGATTTCAATTATCATCCCAATTTGCAACACCGAACAATACATAGCACAATATATTCGGATGACTGGCTGGTGAATAAAAAAAATACTTACAACAATATACGAAACGGCAGAAAAAACTGGAGTAGACTATGTGGAAATGGGAATGCAACGAGTCATGGATCGCTATGGGGTGGTAAAAAAACGGGACTCAGTCCTGTTAACGGACTAATACAACAACCAAAACTATTTAACAAATACTATATTTCTTTTTTTGGAATCAACATTTTATCCGTTAATATGTGGGGAAAACTCTATCGAAAATCTTCATTAAATGCAGCCAATATACAGCCAACAGGTATCACTACAGGGGAAGACCTTGCCTTTAATCTCCAATTATTTCCATATTTATCTAAAATTTACATACTCAAAGAATGTGGATATAACTATCGATTCGGTGGTATGACAACTCGATATAACACCTGTTTGTTGCCTGATTTGAAAAAACTTTATTACATAAAAAAGGCTTTAATTGACAAATATCAATATCATAAGGCTTCTGATTATATCCGAATAGAACTGAAAAATGTGCTAAAATCAGATATTTGCCAAATGATAGCTTTTAAAGTCAGGTCTCCTAAAGAAATAAAAAACAGAATCTCGGAAGAGTTAAAGGACCCTATATACAAGGATATCATGCAAGTACAAAATCATCCTGCATTTTTAGAAGATCCTTTTATAAAAGCAATTGCCGCCTACGATTCCAACATGCGATATGATCTATGTAAGAAACAAGTTAAAAAAGAAATTCCAATTAGATTACTTAAAAAAATAATTTCATTCATTCTTATACATATATAAAAAATCTCATGTTTATTTCACTTGCTATCAATCCAACAACCTATATCGTTATTTTTCTTCTCTTAGGGGTGGTCCTAAAATCTAAACGATGGAAAAGGCTCTGTCTCACTTTGTCAGCCTTGCTTTTTCTCTTATTCTCCAACGGTGCACTCTATCAATGGATTGCCGAACAATGGTACAAGGAATATGACCGCCCCCTACCTGAAAGGAAACAATATACATACGGCATCGTGCTGGGCGGCTACAGCTATTGGGACTGGAAACGAAGCGACCCGAATTTAGCGAGATTGCGACCGGTTATTAGAAGGCATCCGGCTGTACAAGCATGGACGCATCCGGAAACTGGTGTTAGCTTCAGACGGTTCGATCATCGAAAGCAAAGACGGAAAAGGTTTGCAAGGAAATGCCGCGGACATGAAACAATATCTGGCAGATTTGGGCATGCCGTTGGAAGATGTCATCTTGGAAACCGCGCAAACAACACGTGGGAAAACGCAACGTTCACGTTAGAGCTGATCGGTAACAGTATGAAAACGGAATCGACCCTGCTGATTACCTCCGCGACCCACATGCGCAGGTCGCTATGGACCTTCCATGCAGCGGGGCTGAATCCGGACACATATATCACCGATACGTTTCCCGAAATAAAGGGGGAAAAAACGAATTTCCTGCCATCTTGGCACGTCTTGGCTTCCTGGCCAGAACTAACGCACGAATGGGTGGGGTATCTTTATTATCGTTTACGACACAAACCATCTGTATGAAACCCAAAGTAATACGCATATCCACCGTTCCCCTTTCGCTCCATCTCCTGCTGCAAGGACAGTTGAAGATGTTGGCAGAAACTTATGAAGTATTAGCTGTCTCTTCGTCCGGAGAGGAATTACACAAAGTAGCGGAAAGAGAAGGCGTCAGAACTTGCGCTATCCCGATGGAGCGCCACATTGCCCCTTTGAAAGACTTGATTGCACTGATCAGGCTCATCATCCTGTTCCGCAAAGAAAAACCGCAGATAGTCCACTCGCTGACACCCAAGGCGGGGCTGTTGGCCATGATGGCCGCCCGAATATGCAGGGTTCCATCCGGATCCACACTTTCACAGGACTAGTATTCCCTTCAACTACAGGTTGGAAACAGCAGTTATTAATTGCTACAGACAAACTCACTTGTGCCTGTGCGACCTACCTCAATCCGGAAGGGAAAGGTGTGAGGAGAGATCTGGAACGTTTCCATATCACCAGCCGGGCATTGCATCTTATCGGAAACGGTAACATCAACGGAATTGACCTTGCTTATTTTGACCGGACACCGGAGGTAATGAGACAAGCGGAAATCTATCGCCGGAACCCCTGTTTCACTTTTTGCTTCGTCGGACGATTGGTGCGGGATAAAGGTATCAACGAACTGGTTTCAGCTTTTGTCCGCCTACAACAGGAATTTACAAACTGTCGTCTTTGCCTAGTGGGAGACTTTGAAGCGGAACTGGATCCGGTAACTCCTGAAACAGCAGAACATATACACAAACATCCCGCCATAAAATTTATGGGATGGCAAGAGGATATCCGCCCTTTTTTAGCCGCTGCGGATGCCTTCGTATTCCCCAGTTACCGGGAAGGATTCCCCAATGTAATATTACAAGCCGGAGCGATGGGATTACCTTGCATCGTAACGAACATCAACGGATGTAACGAAATCATTGAAAACGGAAAGAACGGTATCATTATTCCTCCTCATGACAGCGAATACCTATATCGCACCATGTGCGGATTTCTCTCTTCTCCACGGCTCGTAGAACAATTGGCCTCGGCTGCCCGCCCACAGATTGTTCAAAAATACGACCGCCGGACGCTATGGGAAGCCTTACGAAAGGTCTATCAAGAACAGATTTCAAATCTAACAAAATAAAGACTGACAATATGTATTTATACGGAGCCGGCGGACACGCCAAAGTGATCATGGATATACTGAAAGAAAACAGCACTGAACTGACGGGCATCATAGATGATAATCCCCACATACAGGAATGGATGGAATATCATGTTCTTTCCTACGATCCAAAACGAATGTTCCCGATACTTATCAGTATCGGAAACAACAGCATCCGAAAAAATATAGCGGAACAATTGTATAAAAAAAACGCTGTATTCGGTACGGTCATCTCTATCCATGCCATTGTCTCCCCCTATACAAAAATAGGAGAAGGCAGTGTTGTCATGCAAGGAAGTATATTGCAAAGTTGCTGCCAAACAGGTAAACATTGCATTGTCAACACTGGCGCCGCTATTGATCATGAATGTATATTGGAAGACTATGTACATGTCTCGCCACACGCCACATTATGTGGCAATGTGGAAGTGGGGGAAGGCTCATGGATAGTGCCGGAGCAGTGATCAACCCCGGAGTTAAAATAGGCAAATGGACCATTATCGGATCAGGATCAGTAGTGTGCAAAGACATACCTGACGGAGTGACAGCCTGTGGTTCACCGTGCCGGATTATAAAAAATAATCCACAACCATGAAGAAGAGCAGATATACCCGTTATTTCAAATATCCGCTGGACTGTCTTATAGCCGCCTTTCTGATATTATTGACCTCTCCTGTCCTATTGTCAACCATCTTGTTACTTGCCATAGCCAACAGGGGTAGCGGCATTTTTTCCTTCAGGAACGTCCGGGAAAGAACGGAAAAATATTCAGGATCATCAAGTTTAAAACCATGAATGACCGGAAAGACTGTCGCGGAAACTTTTTACCCGACAGCTTACGAATGACCCCCATAGGGAAAATAGTCCGTGCCACCTCCGTTGACGAACTGCCTCAACTTTTCAACGTATTGAAAGGAGACATGGCTCTGATCGGCCCCCGTCCATTATTGGTACAATACCTGCCTCTATACAATGAAGAGCAAGCAAGAAGACATGAAGTGCGCCCCGGCATCACTGGATGGGCACAAGTAAATGGAAGAAACGCAATCAGCTGGAAAAAGAAATTCGAACTGGATATCTGGTACGTAGACCATGTTTGCTTCATGACAGACATGATGATATTTTACAAAACACTCAAATGCGTTATCAGCCGCAAAGGCATATCCCAAAAGGGAGAGGCAACCACGAAACCATTTGACGGAAACAATTAGGGAGGAGTTGAATTTTAATGGGACTTTTTATCCGTAAGGAATGTGTAAGAGACTTTGGAATCAGACTCGCCCTAAAAGATCTTATTCGTATCCCTAAACCTTTCCTGCCGTATGGTTAAGGTCTTTTTTCCTGTTTGTTTTATCTCCGCAAGTCTTTGGAGTTATCTCCATAAGCTTTGGAGTTAACTCCAAAGCTTATGGAGATAGAAGGTATCCGTATAAAAAGGTTTAATCTGGAGAAAGAAAAGACTTAGGCTATAAGAATGGAATGTGATATGCATTCATTTTATTCCGCCGGTGGGGTTGTTACTTTTTTAAGAATCTCTGTCCCTTGGATTTCATGGTAACGGAAAGATTAAACTTATTGAAAAACTCTTGTCGGCTCCTTTCACACAACTCTGTATGTGTGTATAAATCTAAAGAAAGGTATGGACGGGGAAAATCCCTATCCACACTTCATTTCTACTGCCCCCCACAATTAACATCTACATGTTACATGGAGCAGGTAAACTAGCGTAATAAACATAAAGTCAGAGAATTACTTTAATGTAACTCCCTGACCTTCTAGTGATCCGCTTGGGGCTCGAACCCAAGACCCCAACATTAAAAGTGTTGTCTCTCAAGGCATTTAAAAGCCTTCGCCTGCGGCTCGACTTTCAAATGCAACCTGCTGAGCAAGCGAATCTTATCCATTAATCAGTAGTTACACAAACTCTCTGTTATTCTACCTTTAGTTTAACTCTCGGTTTAACTGATTCATTGATTTAACATTAAATTTACTATCTCTGAAATGGCTTATCTCCTGCTATAATTTAGAGGAAATAGCCACTCTTAAATTGAATTAGTACGGGTAATAGAACATCACAATTAGATTACTTCATTAGGTATGCTAATTGTGAGTTAAAACTTATGTGGGTATGAATTTGTCAATTCTCCATATAAAGAAGAATATTTCAATATTCGTACCCCATAAAAAACAGCATAAGAGTTTCCTCAAATGCTGTTCCGTTCAAGTAGATTAGGTAATTAATTAATTTTCTTATAGGTGGTCGTAGTAATATCGTCTAACTCCAAACCACCGTCATCCGTATTGTCCCAATCCTCAAAGGCAAGTACCAGCTTAGTAGCTGTAAGTTCATTGACGGTAAGGACATCTGAATAGCCGTCATCGTAAGAGATAGTCAGCTTATTGTCTTTCAAAGACCAGCGACTTGTCTCTGTATATCCACCTTCAACACGACTCTCGACGCAAGTACCGTCAGATTTAAACTCCCACAAACCATTGGTATATGCTTCGTCAGAAGTTACTACTTCTTTACCATTCTCCACTTTGTGAATCTTCTCCCAAGTGGACTGCCATTTACCTATAAGGTTGGCTTGTTCAATGATTGTCTGTTCATCTTCATCATCGCCGCACGCTGTAAAGTTTACAGCCAACATGACCATTAATAAGGTCATTCCTAAGAATCTTAAAGTTTTCATTGTTGCTAAATTGGTTATTATTTACGCTTATAAATTACTATATCACTATGTCCGTTATCGTTGAGGTATAACTCTTTTTCTGTTATCTTAACTACTGTGTAAATGGTGTTCTCCTCTCCCCAATCAGTTGTATAGTAAGTAACAAACATATATCTGTTTGGAAAGTATTCAAATGTACCGCTTTGAGTATAACTCTCGTCCTGTTCTGTATAGGTGTTATCTTTGTTAAAGGTAAGTGTTTCACCCTCTGCTTCACCTGTTCCTTGCCAAGTACCAAGCAATAACTCCAAAGTATTGTCTGGCTCTTGTTGAATAAATTCGTTCGTAACATCATCTCCACAGGAACTAACTCCCATGCCTAATGCAACCAATAAAGAAGTTGCTAATAATCTAATAGTTCTCATTGTTTCACTGATATTTTAGTGGAGTTATCCTAATTCTTGTTGTAATGCAATGAGGTATTTTGCTACTTGTGGTGTAGGTGAACCTCCTGCTTCAACCAGTTCGCAAGCCATATGGAGGAACTGAAGTTTATCCAATTGATTCATGTTTTTAAGTTTCTGCCAAGAAGTTAATCCATTCATTTGTAATGCGGCATCAAACCCTGCTTTATCTAATCCCAATCTCATCTTTACTCTTGTAAGATAAGCTACTTTGGATAGTGAATTATTCTTATCCATATTCATAATCTCTACTAACTGTCTAATGATAGACTTTTTCTCTTCGTATGTCATAATCAATGTATGTGATGCCTACCTGTTCCCTGCGGCAAGCCATAAATAAAAAAGATGTGGGAACACTATTTGCTTTATCCTTGTAACTGGCTCTCGCATTGCCTTTGCTGTGGATAAAACAATAGCGACCCACACCAAAGGGCATATAGAAACCTCACAAATATGAGGTAGGTATATATCCAAGTGTGGGTGCTACTGCTATCATCTTCACAGCGTTTCAAATTTGCGAGATTTGTTACAAGAAGATAATTTCAATAACACCTTTCGTTAAATATGTCCTTCCAACTCCCTATCTCATTAGTTCGTTGGAATTGGTGCAAAGATAATGAAAGGTTCTAAATTAATAGGCATGGAGTGTGGATTAATAGTAATTATTGTGTTACAAAACAGGGAATTAATGGAGTATTTAATCAGAGTTGCATCTAAACTCTCTAAATTCATGTGGGTATCAAAATGATAAATCCTCTTATAAGAAGTGAATTTTAGAAATTGTTACCCACATGGATTTATAAAGCTAAAGTTAATTTCTTCGTCTGAATTTAAGGGTAGGACAAATTCGGATTGGGACATATAAGACTGACCTTGCTCTAAATTTGTCCTGCCTTTCAAAGTGACTTCACGACATCAACCCTGCTCTGACAAGTAACCTCTTGACTTGTGTAATCTGAAACTTGCATCCCTTAGATGTAACAAAGCCTTGCTCATTCAACAGACAAGTCATTTCAGATAATGATTTTCCTTGCATAGACAATGACCGTAACAGTGCTATCGCTCTCATGTTATTTGGATTGCTATCCGCTTTAGCCTTGTTGGTAACGATACTATGTTGAACAGCTTGTTCAAATTTATTCATCAAGTTCTCCGATTTACCAAGCTGCACACCCCTTGCTTTCTTGGCTTGGAGTGATTGCTTGGTTCTCTGACTGATTAATCCTGCTTCATATTCGGCTATGCTGCTGATGATATGCAGAATTAGTCTGTTGGCTTGTGGGAAGTCACAGAACACAATCTCAACATCACTCTCCAATAGCTTTGAAGTAAATGCAACATTTCTTGACAACCTATCCAATTTGGCTACAATCAGAATAGAGTTAGTTTTCCTGCACATCGCTAAAGCTGCAAGAAGTTGAGGTCTGTTAGATTTCTTCCCACTCTCCGTTTCAATGTATTCAGCAAGTATAGGCTTGTTCTTCACATGGTTGTGTATAATCTCTCGTTGTGCTTCTACACCAAGACCAGAGATTTGCTGCTTCATGGTGGATTGTCTTAGATATGCTATATATGTCTTCATAATTCACAATTATTAATAGTTGGTTACAAATGCTGAACGAACATTCAGCTTATGTAAGTAAGGACACCCAACTTAGAAATTGAGTGCCCTCTACCTTATTATAATTCTCCCTCGTCAGCGAAGCTGTAATATCCTGCATCTGTTAATATGAGGTGGTCTGTTACTGTAATCCTCATAAGTCTTGCAGCATCCTTGACCTGCTTAGTAATCTCCATATCCTGCCTGCTTGGTTTCGTGTTACCGCTTGGGTGGTTATGAGCAAGAATGATAGCTACTGAATTGGTGAGCAATGCAGCTTGTAGAATTACTCTGACATCTACGGTCGTGTCTGTTATTCCTCCCTCTGATATAAGAGTGTAGCCTAAAACTTGGTTGGATTGGTTTAGGAACAAGACTTTGAAATATTCCTTGTAACAGATTGCACCCTCCTTATATGTGGGGAGTAAGACCTTGTAAGCATCCTCCGAGCTATAAATTTTACTCCGAGTTTTTGATGTGGATTTGTAAGTGAGTTCCACTTCTCCAACTGTGTAATCAGCTTTCATAATCTATCTATAATTGAAATTTAAAGGGTTATTGATTGAGTGGATTTAACAAGAACAAACCCTAAACACAAATGAATTTCTTCGCTTGCATCTAAGGCTCGTTCTATGTCTTTCCCTAAATATTCAATCAAAGGAAGTTCGGAGCATTAGTGAGTAATTGGTCGGCTACGGGAATAGAGTTGTGAACATATACTCTGCCAACAGAAGATGTCTTTTTAATAGACGATGTGAGGTGATAGTGCAATTATTAAAGCATTCTTTTTTCTTCGACAAGTATGAGGGGGACTAAAAGAGGGGTGTAGTCGGACGGTGCGAAGCACCGGACGGCTGCGCCGCCCGTTGCTTCAATTAGTGTTGGTTCAGTAGTTCATCTTTGAACCTATCCAGCTTGACTTTTGCACCGTTCTTATTGCTACGCTTCGGATCGAAATAATCCTTGATGATAGCTTCGGACAACTTGCACATTGTGCCTTTCTTGCCGTCCCCATATCGGGAGTAGGTTATTCCGTAACAGTCCAACAGGTAAGAAATTCTATCAAGCACATTCTTTACGGGGATATATAAATCGTTACCCGTTTCGGCTTCAAATTCATGTCTCATGTCTAATAGGAACTCTCGGCTGAATCTCCGTTGCATGGATTCTTCTTGTTCGGTCTGTTCCAACAGCTTCTTGATTGTAGTCTTACTGTACTTCTGCTGTTCGATAACTTCTCGCCCCAATTTGAAGAACGCATTGATGAGCCATTCTTCCTCTACACATTTGGCTCGGAGAAGTTGCACGGCATTTTCATCTTCCTTGATGTTGCTTAAGACGGATACAATGAACTGCCATTTCTCTTTGGTCTTGGCTGCTTTGATTCTGTAAATGTCATCTTCACCGACTACTTCTTCTTCGGGCTGGAAGTCCACATTGAAATATCCCGTATCTTCGTATGCCTGTCTAAGCGCATCAGAGGAGAGGTAATATCTCTTAACCTGCTCGTCAAGTAACAGTTGCTCTATGGCGAACCTGTCAAATCCGTTTCGTTCGGGATTTAAGACTTCATTCAACCGTAATCGTTTTAAGTCCTTGTCGAAATTGGTCGGGTCGTCCGCATTCAGTCTTTCTTTTTGAACGGCACGGTAAGATTTAATCCTCGCTGTAATGTCCCTATAGATTTCTTCATCGGAATTAACTTTAAGTTCATTCGGAATTGAAGCGATAACCGTAAGCGAGTTATATCTCTTACCGTTTGGGAAGACGCGTCTGAATCTACCTTGACATTGGATGGCTTCGGTGAACGGATTGATTAGGGTGTGCTTCACATGATCGTAGTTCGACAACACCAGCACATCGCAAAGTTCTTTCAGATTGATGTCTATTGACGGGAAGAATCGAGAAGTAAACAAGTTTACTCTTTTTAGAGGAAGCTCCAGCCTGTCCGTACTGTGTTCCAAGAAACGGCTTTTTAATTCGTCGGCACTTTCCTTTGAACAGAATACCTTGTAGTCTTCCTCTTTTATTATTCCGTCATGCAGCAATGATTCCACGATGTTACATATACCCTCTGTTGTCTTATAGAAGACGCACACATGGGAGAACCGTTATCCAACAGTCTTTTTACTTCCTGCTTCACCCGACTGTAAAAGCTACGGGTCGTTATCAAAGTCATATCTTCCCGATAGTCATAGTCGGGCTTAATTTCCACCCACCTGAATTGGTGACGCAAGAACAGCGTTAAGGTGTACTTGCTTGGCTTTAACGGAGTGGCAGATACGAGAGCCTTTCCCTCGAACTTGAAGAACTCCTTCATCGGGGAAGATATGCTCCTACGGTAATCCGTGTCTTCCGTAATGTGGTCGGATTCATCGTACAAGTTGAAGAACTCCTTATAGATGTTCATCTTCAAATTCTTTGCCGCCTTCAAGACTTTGGTCTGAAACCCTTCGGGAGTGGTGATAATTTTCTTGTACTTGATATTGGAGTTGTTGAGGTAGGCGGTCAGTTTCTTAACGGTTACTTCCTTGAACACTCCTTGCACTTCGTCAAATGCCTGCACTTTGTTCTCCACCGCAGAACGATACGGCTCGATTACGATAGAATTTCTTGGACTTAACTTCGGGTTCAATTCCATGTAAGTAGCTCCCGTACCTGTCATTACCTTATTAATAATGGCATTGTTCGGCAGCATGGGGTAGCCTTGTCTTTTTAAGGCTTCGGATAAATACTCTCCCTTATGGATGTTCAGAACCTCCACTTCCAATGTCTTGTGCTTAGTGTCATTCATGGCTCATCGGATTTAGGGGGTAAGAAACTTGGAAGAACTGGTTATTATATGGGCGTGATGATTTTGTTACCCCACCCGAAGAATGGAGTTCAGACCCATATAAAGTTGTAAAACTCGTGAGCCGATTAAGACTTGTCGGGAGGACAAGTACCGATTGGTGGCTCAATCCAATTGCTCGGAATTTCAAATTCATTACCATAATTAGATGAATTTAGAAATTTAACAATTGGACTAAGGGGAATAAAAAAGCTCCTGCAACTAAGTTCTTCTTACGATTGGACATAATTCACCCTTACAAGGTACGAATGAATGTTCATCCAATAATAAGTTTCGGAAATCATTACTCCGAGAACTTAGTTGCAGAAGCCGCTACTTATGTAGTAGAAATTAATTGCTGACTGGCTTCTTGTAGAACGGTTGCCTTTCTTGGTTATCCGCTTGATAACTGCACTCTCACGTGAACCATTCTTAATAGGAGGCTTATTTAAGTCTTAGCCCGTATCTTCTACCTCTGTTGTAGAATTGGCACAAAGATATAACTTTTCATTCATATTGCAATGGTTTCAAAGTAAATTCTTCATGGCATTACCTATCTGTTCATTGTCGAAACTGTCGAGGTAAGTCTGAGTTATCTTCTCCGAGCTATGCCCTAAAGATTCACTGATAATAGCTGTTGAAACTCCTGCACGTTTGAGAACTGTCGCATACGAGTGTCGGGCAACGTATGTGGTCAAGGGTAATGGCAACTTCAATTTATCGCCAATATCTTTGAGGTACTTGTTTACCTTTGCCAACACCTTATGCAGCCTGTTTGCAATCTGTACTTCCGTCTTATGAAACGGTGAAAGTATCGGGAACAAGTAAGGCGAACGCTCGTTATTGTACTTGTGAATAATTTCAACAGCCTTATCCTGTAAGGGGATAATGATTTGCTTCTTGGTCTTCTTCCTGTAATAGGAAAGTTGATCGTCCACAATGTTGCTTCGTTCCAACATAGCCATATCAATAAAGTTGATTCCAGCTGTGAAGTAGGAGAACGTGAACAGGTCTATCGCCAAACATTCCATGTCAGATTTGCCTTTATAATTGATAACTCTTTGAATGTCCTGTTTGGATATTGCTCTCTTGGCTGTCTGCTGATTCACCTTTGACAACTTGTAGGAATTGAAAGGATATGCGGTGGTCTGCTTGGATTCAACAGCTTTATTGAACACAGCACGAAGATGTCTAAGGCGTGTGCCTATCGTATTGATGGCGTAATGGTTTGACTTCATCCACTGCTCATATTTTTTAACCAAGCAACATCTATATCAGAGAATGGCATGTCAAGATGCTTGTTGAACTTGATAAAAGATGAGTAGGACACTTCAAACATTCCTGCATATCTGAGCCTGTTCTCATTTTTAAGTGCTTGAATATAGTTTAGAAATCCTTCTCCAACAGATACGAGGTGCTTGGATTGTAGGGTGTCTGTGGATTGGAGTAGGGTTGTAGCAGTAACTCTACGTTATTGACTTTCTTATCCAAGATGATTCTTTGAAACTCGTTAATCTTCTCGTTTATGAGAATGAGCAATGCTTCATAGTTTGGACACTTGGGCTTGGGTAGGTTCTTCTTGAAGTCCCAATGTACAGGATTGACAGAGATTCCTAAGCTCTTGTACTTCTTCTTTCCATTCTTACAGATTCTCACCATAAGCGGTGATTCACCATTCTTTAAAACCTTTGATTTGTAACAGGTTACATTAACTGTCGCTTCCATTCTTGGTTTAACTCTCGGTTTAACTGAACCATGTAAACCAATGCAATTCAGGCATAAAAAAAGAGAGCTACTTTAGTGTAACTCTCTGATTTTTAAGTGATCCGCCTGGGGCTCGAACCCAGGACCCCAACATTAAAAGTGTTGTGCTCTACCTGCTGAGCTAGCGAATCAATCCTTTGCTATTGCCATTCTTCCGAATTGCGAGTGCAAAGGTATGGTTTATTTTTGTATTTGCAAACATTTCTAGAACTTTTTTCTAAAAAAATTGCGGGAAAAGTTTAATTAACTTGTAATCAAGATACAAAGAATAGAAAGTTCAGTAGTAGGTAACGATTTGGTAGCTGTGCAGAGTTCTTTGCATTTCTTCATGTTGCTCTGATAACTTGGTACAAATATACAAAATTGGGCTGAAAGCAGAAAATAAATAAGGAGATTTTTTGTTTGAGAAAGATTTGAGTATATAAAGGTACATACAAGAAATGAGAGGTACAAAAAACAAGTTATGTTATTATTTTTGCTATCTTTTTTAAACTGCTGATTTTTAACATTTTAATTCTTAGTGCAAGGTGCAGCTATATATATAAATTATAGCTGCACCTTGCACTAAAGCCTAATCATTATTTCTTTTTATGCCTTGTGTCCAGCTTTGCATCCGTTTGGTTAATGCTTCTTTCAATGAATCCAAAAAAGGTGTCTTATTATTACGGATACGCATATCGCTGAATGTGCGTGAATGGTTAGAGTCCAATTCAATATTAAAAACGGTCTGGATATAGTCAAAGAGTTTTGCCAAAGGAATATCACCAAAGACTTTACGGCTATCCCATGCGTAGATTTGCTCGTAAAGTTCTGTTTTTGTCGCAACCCACGTGATACGGACGCGAGGTAAAGACTGCTCTAACCGGCGATTTTCCAATGCTTCAAGTTCCTTATTCAGATATACCATCAACATCTCGTTAGCTTTCAACCTGGCGACCTTGAAATCACAATTAGTAGAAAACATCGGATCACGTTCGTAATGGAACGATTCCAGATAAAGAGCCGTGTCAATACGTCCTCGCAAATAATAAATTGAATCCAAATGCGTCAAACCTGAACGGTAATAACGCACGAAATCCGAACGTTTTGTGTTGTAACGATTGATAGCCTTGATTTCATCAATCAGATAAGCCCGCTGTGAATCTACTCCTACCGGGCGATTCATTTCGATATTATAGACCTTACGATAGTAAAGCAATCGGTAGAACAAACGAGGTTTTATTTCTTTGAAGAACTCTATTTCTTCCGCTTCATCTTTGAATGTATAGGAACCAATAAACTCTTTTACCTGTTGAAAAGCATTAGCTAATACTTGTGAGGCTTCAAGAGACTTCTTCATAATATTCAAGTCTGCGGACTCGATTTTCTTCAATTTCTTTTCAATCTCTTTTTCGAGATTATGAACAAATGACAGCATAGTTATATGTAATTAAATTAATTCAAACAGAAGAAATGAAAGAAGACCCTAATTTGATTTTAATTAATCTATTTACTTGTGATTACAGTATTCTGTATCTTACGAAAAAGCGCCTTGTATTTTTACACACAAAGCGCTATTATACAAATGAATTAAAACTTTATTGGATAGCCTCGTCTTTTATAATCGTCAGAGACTTCAATGCGGCAGGAAAGCCGATGTAAGGCATACACTGGATAACGGCTGCCGTAATTTTTCCGGGCTGTTACCGGCCTTCAAATTGGCGAGCAGATGAGAATGGAGTTGCGGTTCTGCTCCGATAACAGTCAGCACACAATAGGTCAGCAGTTCACGGGTCGCGTGTCGAGACCGCTACGGGTCTGGAAATCGCCGAAATGTACCTCCGTTAGAAAACGTGCGACTTTTTCACCCATATCTCCCGGTACATCTTTCAATGCCTCTTTCGTCCGGTCGCCATAAAGTGAGTCTTGGATTTCATGCCCTTTCTCGTAACGGTTTTCTTCGGTCACGGTAGCTTGTGATTCCAACGGCACTTTGATGCCTCGTTCCTTAAAAGCCTCGTTCACGGCTCCTAACGCATTCAGCACTTTCGGGAATCCGATAATCGGAGAACACTGGTAAATCGCTTCGCGTAATTCAATAGGTGTTACACCGACATTGAGTGCCGCCCCTGCATGACCTTTCAGTTGGGGTAACTGCTGCATGGTAGCAAGGCATACGCAGGTAATCATTTCACGGGTTTTGATGTCCAGATCTCCCGTGCGGAACACTTCGCCGAAAATATATTTTTGGAGTATGTCCATGATTTCGGGATCGGTTCCTTCTCCATTGAGAGCTTCGCCGCCAAACAAGGCGGTATAGTTCTTTTTGCATAGTTCTATTCTATCCATATCATCCGTTTTTTCGGTTGTTTGGGCTTTTGCCGAGAACGAAACGACGACCAGCAATAAGCCGAGAAATACTTTTTTCATTACTTTCAAATATTATTTGTTGAATAAATTGCGGGCATTTTCCGAGAAGAACCGTTCCGTATAAGGCGACAATTCCTTGTCCTCGGTAAATTGTTCACGCATACGTTGCAGGTTGCCAAGCAATACACCGTCCGGCATATAAGGATAATCCGAGCCGTAGAGAATGTGATCCGGCGAGGTGATTGTCAGTATCATTCTCACGATTTCGGGGCTTGCTCCTCCGGCAAGGTCATAGTACAGACGGGATAGATTACCGTCCCAGTCAATCGAGCCCATAAGTTCCTTTGCCTGCATAGCCGGATGGATAGCCTTCATACGGGGGATCGCCATCGCAAAAACGACCCACAATGAGGAACTATCATCTTGATGTTCGGATAGCGTACCAACACGTTACGGGAAATCATATTGACAACAGCACGGGTCGTTTCAGCCGGATATTCATAGACCGCAAGCGGGGCGGTGGCTATAATGCCGTCATTGACCGGCGTGGGCTTGTGCGGGTGAATGATTACGACAACATTCCTGCGGTTCAAGACCTCCATCAACGGGTCGAGTGCTTCATCCCCGACATATTGTCCCCGGCTGTTCGTGGCCAGCTTGACGCCATCCGCTCCAAGTGTGTCGAGTGCATAAATCGCCTCTTCGATAGCCGCCTCCACATCGGGCAATGGCAATGCCGCGCAAAACTTGAATTTCCCCGGATAGGTCTCTTTCAGTCGGGCACAATACTCGTTGTACTCCCGAATAATCCGTCGGCTCTCCTGCGTATCTCCGAACCACGGTTGCGGAGCGGGCATCGTCAAAACGGAATATTCGATTCCCGCTTTGCGCATGAAAGCGATATGCGATTCCACATCCCACGCGGGAAGCGGAAAGGTCTCCTCCATCGCGGCATCATGTTTTTCCAGCACCGCCATATAGCCGGGCAATATGTTATGGCAATGCACGTCGATAGTCTGTTGTGCCCCGGCCTGCCTCATAAAGAGTATGGACATGACGATATACAGAATGAATCCCTTTCCCATACCCGTTACTTTTTGTCGTTTACATTGGCGAGCCACTCCGCAAATTGCGCTTTCGCCAGTTTCCCGTTCAAGAGTTTTCCCGTACACCAGTCGATTCCGGGATACGCTTTACGAAGATTCTTCTCGCAGTTAGCGATACCGCTGCCACCCGAAGTGGCAAAGGGCACGACCTTCTTTCCCGAAAAATCACAGCTCTCCATAAACGTATTGATTATTGTAGGGGCAATGTACCACCAGACGGGGAAACCAACGAATACCACGTCATATTTACCCATATCGGGCATACGGCCTGCTATACGGGGACGAGAGGATGGATCGCGCATCTCCACGGAACTGCGGCTCGCTCGGTCGTTCCAGTTCAAATCTTCTGCCGTATAGGGCTTTTCCGGTACTATTTCGTACAAATCCGCATTTGTCGCCACTGCCAATTCCTCGGCAGCCTTTCTCGTCGTACCGCTACAAGAGAAATAGGCGACCAAAATATTTCGACTATCCATATTCTTTATTCATGTGAGCGTGTCAGATCATCGGCATTTCCCACGAGCCTCTCGTATCGACACCGGTATTTTCGGCTACATTTTCCAAACTTTGTATTTCGTCAGCAGTCAAGGAAACTTTTGTCGCTTGCAAGGCATCCTGTACTTGCGAGGGTTTCGTCACGCCGATAATCGGTGTCGTGCCTTTCGCTATCGCCCATGCCAAAGCGACTTGTGCCGGCGTAATACCGTACTTATCGCCGACTGTACGCATTACGGCAACGAGTTTCTCGATTTGCGGTAACAGCGGATTGTAGGTGTCGCCCCGCTGGCTGCCGACGGGCAGTGGGTGCGTGGTATCGTATTTCCCGCTCAACGCTCCTTGCTCCAATACCATGTAGGCCCAGAAGTCGATACCGTTCTCCTTGCAATAGTCCAAAATACCGGCTTTCTCCGATGAACGGTAGAGCAAGCTGTAATGGTTCTGCACGGCAGAGATATGCACTCCTTCTTTCGAGAGAATCTCCTCCGCACGTTTGATTTGCGCGAGGTTATGGTTGGAAACACCGATTCGCTTTACCTTGCCGCTTTTTACCAACGGGATAAGGTAAGGCGTCCATTTCTCCACGTCGGCCGGGTTGTGTATCCAGTAGATGTCGATGTAATCGGTGGCGAAGCGTTCGAGCTTCCTGCCAGCATATCCGCTACCGGGTTCTCCGTGTCGCCCGCAATCTGTGGCGTAAACTTGGTCGAGATAAACACATCTTCCCGCTTGCAGCTCTTCGTAAATGATGAAAGCAGCGTTTCCGAAGCTCCCATGCCGTACACCACGGCGGAATCCCACAGGTTCAGCCGTTTGCCATCGCCTCGTCGAATACGGGTTTCAGTTCTTCTACTCCGAGATTGTTCCCGAATACTTGGTCGCCTCCGGCAAATCCTGCACCCCACGACCATGTTCCTAATGCTATTGACGGTTGATTTTTCATTTTATATTCCTCCTTTGATTTTAATTGTTATTTGGTTGATTTAACGTATGAAGTTTGTCATCGTATGTTGCTCATGGACAGGAAATCCGATTCCGTGTTCACGACCCAGCGCGATACATTTCAGCAGCCATGCCATGTTCCGCGCAAGGGTGCGCATGGTTTGCAGCCCTTCCGTATCCCGGTGAATCTCCTCCGGCGTATTCCCGTGTACTATATTCCAATACTGCGACGGCACGATGGCATATTGCAGTCCGTCATGTATTTGTTCATCTGGTCGAGTGCTGCTGTCGCACCGCTGCGGCGACAGGTGGCTATCGCTGCGGCAGGTTTGCCGGCAAAGTGGTCGCCGTTGAACTCGTCGATGAAAAATACCCGATCCAGAAACGAAGTCATCGCACCGCTCGCCGCCGCGTAATGGACGGGCGTGCCGAACACGAACCCGTCGTAATCGTCCATCATTTTCACGAACTCATTGACCTTGTCATTGCGGAAACAGCTCCGTTTGCCCACACACGCCCCACATCCGATACACCCGGCTACGGCTGGTTGCCGACCCAGAATGTGGTGGAATCTATGCCTTCACTCTTCAGCGTATCGGCAATTTCGGATAAGGCGGTAGATACACACCCGTCCTTGTGCGGGCTGCCGTTTACCAATAATACTTTAAGCGTCTCCATCCGGCCTCCTTGTTACTTATTCATGTCAGGCAAAAGAACACCTCCGACACCTACATTCTCCGGTTCGTTCTCCTTGATGAATACAAAGATGGCCTGCTGGGGCAGTCCGGTAAGGCGGGAAGTAGATTCCGTAATTTCTTTTACTAATTGAGCTTTCTTCTCCTTGCTCATTTTTACCAATTCCATTGTTATCGACGGCATGATTTTTCTGATTTTATTTGTTCAACTTAAATTTTACTTGTCTGTAATCGGGTACTTATTTAACTTGCTCCTCACGGTATTTTTTACCGGGCAGGGTACATTTACCGATCATTTCGCCTGTTTTCAGGTAAGAGTAGGTAGGCATCTCGAAGAGAACGGGCTTCAGTTTGTTGTAGTCCACCTTATCGTTCTCGTTGAGCATAGCCTCCTCCACATACGTGTCGGAGATTTTGCAAATGAAATTGTCGAACGTCTCCGTCTCGTAATTGTCCACGACTTCGCACTCCATTACCAACGGGCTGTCCTCGATAACGGGAGTGCCCGCCTCGCCGGGATACCATGCGAAAACCTGCGATTTATCGACTTTTGCTCCGCTTGTGATTCCCACATAATCCGCACGGGGGAGCAGAGCCTCGTCCACGACATTTACCGAAAGACGCCCGGTCGTTTTCACGCCTTGATTGGTATGATGCGCCTTGTGCAGACTTACATGATACGGTCATGACCGATAATTCCGACATGGCCGGCCAGCAGCCATGCGGGTTTGTTCTCTATCATCGTCCCCACAACGACTGCCGGTGTGGGATAAAGGGCCAATACCGACCCGACATTCTTTTTCATATTTCTTTCTTTTAATATTACTCTGTTTTTGAATACATTGCAAAGATACCGCACGTCTTGGAGAATCGCTGTATATATATTACGGATGAAAGTAACAGTATTACGGAACGTACAAATCATGTTTATCTAAACAATTACAGCGTAAACCTGACGACTTACGCTGTAATTGTTTCACATGGGTATATCCATATTATTTCACGGCTTCGGCATACTCTTCGTCCGTTACCGGATCGAACCATGCATTGCTGTTGGTCTGTGGATTACATTCGATAGCCAGATGAGAAAACCAACTGTCGGGGGCTGCTCCATGCCAATGCACCACGTCCGGAGCGATCTCGACGACATCGCCTGCTTTGAGCCGACGGGCCGGTTTTCCCTTTTCCTGATAGTATCCCTCGCCTCCGACACAGATGAGAAGTTGCCCTCCCGTGTGGCTATGCCAGTTGTTGCGGCATCCCGGCTCGAAAGTCACGTTCGATACCGGTACATTAAGTTCCTTCATTGAGGTCAGCGGAGCCAGCCATGACCGGCCACTGAAATATTGTTCGTATGCGACATTGGATTTTCCCGTGGGGAATGCACTGATTTCAGGTACTTCTGTTTTCATATTTTCAGCATTGTTACAACCGGCAGCCAATATAGTAACTGTTACGGCTACAAATAATTGTAAGATTTTCATATTTCTGTTTTACTTATTATTCATTGTACTCATATCGATCACATAGCGGAATTTGACTTTTCCATCCAGAACATTTTGATAGGCTTTGTCTATCTCGTTCCCGTTCGCGCTGATAATCTCCACTTCGGGATAGATATTGTGCGCAATGGAGTAGTCCAACATTTCCTGCGTTTCCTTGATGCCGCCGATGAATGAACCGTACACCTTACGGTTCGGTGCGACAAATGCCATAGACGCAATATTCAGGTTTGAATTTCCCGGAAGACCTACGATTGCCATTTCTCCACCTTTCTTCAACATATTGACGTACATCAACGGGCTGTAATCGGCAGGAATGGTACTGATAATGAAATCCAAAGAATTATTCAGTCCTTTCAATTCTTCGGGATTGGTTACATTCACATAACGGGAAGCCCCCATTCGGCTCGCATCTTTTCGCTTCTCTTCCGTAATATCGAACACCGTAACTTCAGCTCCCATTTGCACCGCATATTGTACTGCCATGTGTCCCAATCCTCCGAATCCTGCGACACCGACTTTATCGCCTTTTTTTACATTACTGAAATGTATGGGAGACCAAGTAGTGATACCCGCGCATAAAAGCGGAGCCACACGTTTCATATCGGCATCGGCAGATACTTTCAAGACAAAATCCTCTGATACCACAATTCTGTTGGAATATCCTCCCATTGTAATTTCGTTCTCATGGAAGCGGTCGGGAAAGCCATAGGTATAAACCGCTCCTTCTTCGCAGGCTTGTTCCATATCGGCCTCACAACCGGCGCAGTGTCCGCATGAATTTACCATACAGCCCACTCCGGCATAATCGCCGACCTTGAATTTTGTTACATTGTTTCCGGTCTGTATCACCCGTCCTACAATTTCATGTCCCGGAACCATCGGATAACGAGATTCTCCATGTTCCGACCAGACAGAATGCAGGTCGCTATGGCAAATGCCGGCATATAAGATTTCAATCAATACATCATTATCACCGACCGCATGGCGTGTAAATTCATAGGGATGAAAATGTCCCTCTTTAGAATCTACGGCAAAACCTTTTGCCGGAATCCGTCCCTCCTGCGCCCATCCCATATTGGAGAGCAGCAGGCATATCGTTAGTAAGCCAAATACTTTTTTCATATCCTATCTTGATTGTTCTCTTGTAACTCCAATTTCAGATAACCATTCCGCTACACGGCTTTCCGCTTGGGAAAGAGTCCCCGATGTCAGTAACAGGCTTTCCGTATAAGTCGCGTCGGGACAATGTTTCCGGGCGTCACTGACCGAAGTCGATATTCCGCTGCTTCCACTGGTTGCAAACAATGCGATGCGCTTGCCTGCAAGTTTTGCCGCGTGTTCATGCAAGAAGGTCTGCATCGGCGTTGCCATGTGGCTATACCAGATAGGATAACCGATAAAAATAATGTCATACTCCTCGAAACTCTCGACCGAGGTTTTCACCGGCGGAAAATTTCCTGCCTCGATAGCCGCTTGTTCCTGCTGCGAACGCTCCAACATGGCATTGTAATCCGTGTCGTAGGGTGTTTCGGGCTCCACTTCGATAAAATCGCAGCCGAGTGCCGTTCCGATTCGCTGCGCCACACCTTCCGTATTGCTCGTGCGTGAACAGTAAAGCACCAGATAACGCCCGTCATTATCCGGTGTTTCATCTTCATCATTATCGTTTCCCGGTGTTTCGGGTTGTTCGGTGGCAGAGCCTTCCGGTTCGATAGGATCTCCGCTACAAGCTGTCGCTGTCAAAGCGAGCAGCAGAAAAGGGAAAAATAGTAACTTTCTCATCGTTCTAAAAATTAAATGTTCATATTATTTTGATTTCTCTGCGGCAAAGGTAGGGCGTTTCGACTGCTCCCGCTGTATCCCAATTACGGATTGAAGTAACAGTATTACGGATTATAAAATCGGGATATAAAACACTTGTAATGAATAGGATGCAGTCGAAACGACTGTTCTGTATACATATTACGGATATTTGTAACCGTATTCCGGTTTTCACATCGGAAGGTGTCGAATATTTATATGGAATCCTTATTTTTGCACAAAACAAAATGATAATTGCTATGGAAGAAGTAATAAAGGTCGATACAATCGATCAATATAATAAGTTATTCGGGTTGGAAACTTTGCATCCTTTGGTTGCCGTTGTCGATTTATCGAAAGCTCCGGTATGGCCGGAACATTTCCGGTTCAATTATGGTGTTTATTGTATTTATCTGAAAGATGCAAAGTGCGGGACAATCCGTTACGGACGTCAGACTTACGACTATCAGGAGGGAAGTGTTATCGCTTTCGCTCCCGGACAAATAGCCAATGTCGATATGGAACGGGGTATGAAACCTTCGGGATTGGGATTGCTTTTTCATCCCGACTTGATTCGGGGAACGGCTTTAGGGCGCGAAATCAAACAATATTCGTTTTTTTCCTACGACTCGAACGAAGCACTCCATCTTTCCGAGCGGGAACGCACTATTTTCACGGATTGCTCGATAAGATCGGTCTTGAGTTGGAACACTCCATCGACAAGCACTCCAAACGGTTGATTGCAACCAATATCGAATTGCTGCTTGATTACTGTATGCGGTTCTATGACCGACAGTTCGAGACCCGTTCAACGGTAAACCACGATATACTGGTACGGTTCGAGCGTCTGATGGACGAGTATTTCCAAGATGAACGCTTGCGGCAAAACGGATTGCCGTCAGTCAAATATTTTGCGGACAAGGTTTGTTTGTCACCCAATTATTTCGGGGATTTGGTAAAAAAAGAATCAGGTAAGACAGCACAGGAGTATATTCAGGATAAAATCATAGATGTCGCCAAAGAGCAGATCTTAGGAACAAACAAAACGATCAGCGAAATCGCGTTCGACATGGGATTCCAATACTCCCAGCATTTCAATCGCGTATTCAAGCGGAGCGTGGGATACACTCCGGCAGAATATCGGAGGATGCAGGCATAATCATGGGAATGACTTTGGATATGGTTAGTATGGAAACGATTGATTTATTCAATCGTTTTTTCAAAATAGACGGTACGCTTCATCCGCACGTAAGCGTTATGGATATTACCCCACAACGGGAGTATATGTGTATTCCATTGCGGATAGGATTCTATGCGATCGCTCTTACTGCATACCGACAGGAACATATTGTGTATGGGAGAACGAATTGCGATTATTCAGACGGTACGTTACTCTTTTTTGCACCCGGAGATGTTTTTCATATTGACCATCCGGACTTCTTATCGAATATCACATTATTAGTATTTCACAAAGATTTGATTGAAGGTTTGTCTCTCGGACTGCATATCGGAGACTACTCTTTTTTCGATTATTATAAACAAGAAGCCTTGCATGTGTCCTGCCGGGAGAAAACTCTCATTTTGCAGCGCTTTGAAGATATACAAAATGAACTTGGCCGGCCTATCGACAGGCATAGCCGGGTACTATTGTGCAAAAACATAGAATTGCTACTGGATCATTGCGTGCGTTTTTATGAACGGCAATTCATTCTTCGGGAAGATGAGATTCGGCATATATTGCAGAAATCCGATAAAATGCTGGATGAATATTTCGAGGAGAAGAGAACTCCGCGATTGGGACTTCCCACGGCTGCCTATTGTGCGGAGCAATTCGGATATTCCCAAGCATATTTACTCGATGGGCTGAAATTTTGTACCGGAAAAACATGGCACGAATATACACAAGCCAAACGAATAAGTATTGCCAAACGATGGTTGCAGGAGGAGCATCGGACAATTCCTCAAATAACAAAAGACTTAGGATTCTCATCCGCAAAATACTTTTGCCGTTTATTCAAGGAGGTTGTGGGATATGGACCGGATGAAATATTGAATTGATAGGTATCATAAATTACAAATGGAGCTATTGGAAATTTTCCAATAGCTCCATTTGTATTGAAGTTGAAAGCCTATATAAATTCTCTTCTACCAATCGGGAATAATTGATTCCCCTGATATTGTTCCTATCCGAAAACTTGTTGTTATTTCAGATTGCGGTTGAAGAACAGTTCAATCTTGTCGAACGGGATTACTTGTAGGTTGTCATACAAATCCACATGGTTAGCTCCGTGAATTATCAATAACTCCTTATTGTCGCCTTTCAACTTTTTGAAAGCATCCTCACTGAAGTAACGGGAATGGGCCTTTTCTCCGTGAATTATCAGCACCGCACTACGAATCTCGTCACTATATGACAGCAAAGGCATATTGATAAATGAAAGCGAGGAAGTCTTGTTCCAACCGTTGTTGGAGTTAAGCGAACGTTTATGGTAGCCGCGTTCGGTCTTATAATAACTATGATAGTCTTTCACGAATTGCGGAGCGTCGTCTGGTAATGGGTCGATTACTCCTCCGGCGAGAGCATACGAACCATTGCGGTAGTCCTCGGTACGCTGGGAATTGAGTTGCTTGCGCAGCTCGTAGCGAGCATCGGTATTCATTATGTCATTGTAACCATTGGCATTTACACGGCTCATATCATACATAGTGGCCGTTACCGTTGCTTTAATTCGGGTATCGATGGCCGCCGCATTAAGAGCCATGCCACCCCAACCGCAAATACCAAGGATGCCTATACGCTCCGCATCCACATCATCACGGGTGGCAAGATAATCCACCGCCGCACTGAAATCTTCCGTATTGATATCCGGTGAAGCGACATAACGAGGGTTGCCGCTACTTTCCCCGGTATAGGACGGGTCGAAAGCAATCGTCAGAAATCCTCTCTCTGCCAGCGTTTGAGCATACAGCCCCGAAGATTGTTCCTTTACCGCACCGAACGGGCCGCTGACGGCGATTGCCGGCAGTTTACTTTCAGCGTTTTTGGGGATATACAGGTCGGCGGCAAGCGTGATGCCGTAACGGTTGTGAAAGGTTACTTTCGAGTGACGTACTTTATCGCTTAAGGGAAACGTCTTGTCCCATTCTTGAGTTAGGTTCAAATTCTTTTCCATATTCTTGCTATTTGAATGATTGTCTGCCGCAGACAGATTACCCGTGCCGCAAAGGCATATTGCTATTGCCATGCATAAGGTTCTTACCGAAGTTTTCATGTGCGTGAGTATTAAGTTCCATTGGATAATTGATATTTCATAATTCTTTATATTTCATTGATTCCCTTCTGGGAATGTTACAAAATTCGTCATTTTTATCTTGCCCATTTGTAGACAAATTACGGATATTGATCTCTGATTATTACCTTAATTACAGATTTTACATAGATTGCAGGGGAAAATGCGGTCGTGAGTGGTAATCCGGCTAAAGTGATTAAACGTATATAATCCACCAATCTATTCAAAAAGGGGACAAGATACCAACACTGACATTGGTATCTCGTTTCCTTTACTCTTTATCGAGATTATAAATTCTATCTTCAAGCATTAGAGCGTTTCGAGTAGTTTAAATAAGATGTTCAGTATGTGCTACCGATACATTTTTTGTTGCTCGATAAGTTCCGGTGTGGTACGGTTGCTATAACTTACGCCGCAGGTATAAATACTGCCGCCATATTCCATTTGTGTCAGTCGGCAGGTTGTTTTGTAGATTACCTATCGGAGATATGCAAAAAGGTAAGCGGTGAACCTGTCACTTATTGGATTGACCGCTTTACCCTTAAAGAGATTACCCGCTTGCTGCGACAAAAAGAACTTTCCTTGACAACGATTTCCGGGAGGCTTAATTTCTCCTCTGTTTCTTATTTCAGTAGGTATGTACAAAAGAGGCTGAAGATAACACCATTGGAATATAAGAATAATTTTTAATTCAAGAATAATAACATGTCGATAAAATATATGATATATTTTATACAAAATTTCTGTATAATAATAACTTATATATAAATATACCATAGTCGGTATTCACTTGAATAATGTTCAAAATAAAGCTAATTTGCCCCGTTTTTCTCTATTCAGAAGAAAAACGGGTATTTTATTTTGATTCAACAGGTAAATAATCGCACTTTATCTCCTATTAATATCCCATGTCTACCTGAATGAAAAAATACCGAGTATAGGATTAATCTTTGAGAAATGTTATTCAGTTATAGTCCAAGATAACTTGCTATTTATCAGCATGTAATACATACTGGAAATATAGTTGTACCGACCTCGTTTTTAGCTATCCATATAACCCCGAACTTTGCAAAAGATAAAAATGAGGAAATATATGGAAGTTATCACGATTGAAAGCAAGGCGTATTCCTTGCTAATGGAAAAGCTGGACAAAATAACAGCTTATGTGGAAGAAACCCGATTATGTGAAGAAGCGCATAAATGTCGGGACGAAGAACTCAAGACTGATGGGCGTAAACGAAGTACCAAATGGATGACAAATAAAGAAGCGTGCGAAGTGTTGGAGATCAGTCCCCGTACTTTGCAACGTTACCGTACCAACCGGATTGTCTCTTATTCAATAATAGGCAAACAGATCCGATACCCTCGCAAGGAAATTGAACATTTCCGGGATAGATGGATGGTGGAGACACCTGATACAAAAATTGACCGAATGATAGCAGAACATCCTTTACACACTTCCAAAAGTAAGAACTATGGTAAAAAAAGAAGAAATACTGGTGAGAACGAATAACGGGTTGGATGTATTTCGACATTATTTGCCTATAAAATGGCGGGTTGGCAGAAACTTCCTTAACCCCCTATACGAAGATCATAAGGCTTCTTGTAATGTTTACTATGACCGCAGAAGCGGAACTTATCGGATGAAAGACTTTGGGAACGCCGACTACTCCGGTGATTGTTTCTTCCTTGTAGCCAAACTGAAAGGCCTGGATTGCAGAAATGCCGCTGATTTCGTGGAGGTGTTGGAAACAATCGACCGGGAGCTTTGCCTCGGTATTGCAGATAATATCTCTGTTGAAAAGACAGAATATTATCCCAGAATATCACAAAGCAGGAAAACTCCAATCGAAACCGGGAAAACAGAGAATGTGAGTGAGAAAGATACAGGGAACACAACGGATAGTGATTGGAAAACCACACCGTATCACATGACAGACAAACCGTTCACGGATAAAGAACTGGCATACTGGAGTGCATCCGGCATCACGAAAGACGTGTTACTGCGTTATAACGTGGTATCATTGGCAGAGTATCAGAGTGAAACAAGAGAAGGCAAGACATTTGGATTTAGTTCCACCCCTGTTGAACCGATGTTCGGTTACAAAGGGAAATGGGGCATGAAGGTGTACCGTCCTAAATCCGACACACGTTTCGTGTATGGCGGACATACAGGCCATAATTATTGTTTCGGTCTGGAACAATTACCCTCGAAAGGTGATCTTCTTTTCATTACCGGGGGAGAAAAAGATGTAATGACATTGGCTGCACACGGTTTTTTTGCCATCTGCTTCAATTCGGAAACATCACTTATCCCGCCGAAGATCTTGCGTAAGTTAGTCTATCGCTTCAAACATATCGTATTACTCTATGACACGGATAAAACGGGGCTGGAAAGTTCAGAGAAGCACATGAAGCAGTTATCAGAGTATGGACTAAAGCGGCTGGTACTGCACTTACGGGAGAAAAAGAGGAAAAGGACGTGACCGATTATTTCCGTACCGGTCATACAAGAGAGGAGCTCATGGGATTGTTCCTAAAACTTTTAGACACGCTGTATGGTGACACGATGGCCGTACTGAAATCATGCGAGATAGATTATGATCATCCACCCAAGCAGGCTATAAGCATCATAACTGCCGGGGACGTACCGCTCGGCACGGAAGAGAACATTCTTTGCATCACGGGCGGTGAAGGAACGGGTAAAAGCAATTATACTTCCGCACTTATAGCCGGAGCGATACAGGAAAGTGAAACGGATATAGATATTCTGGGAGTAAAAGTAGAACCTAACCGCAAGGGGCGTGCGGTATTGCTGTATGACACGGAGCAAAGCGAACAGCAGCTTTACAAAAACGTGGGACGACTGCTTCGAAGAGCCGGTAAGGAACGTATGCCATCCTATCTGCACGCCTATTGCCTGACCGGCATGTCAAGAAATGAACGACTGACCGCTATCGTACAGAGTATGGATAAGTACCATTACCTGCATGGTGGAATTTACCTGGTTGTGATTGACGGTATAGCGGATCTTATACGATGTGCCAATGACGAGGCGGAAAGTGTCGCGTTGATAGACGAGATTTACAGGTTGGCCGGAATTTATCGTACATGTATCGCCGCCGTGGTACATTTTGTACCGAACGGGTTGAAATTACGAGGGCATCTGGCAGCGAGTTGCAGCGCAAATCAGCCGCCATACTCTCGATAGAGAAGGACGAGAACCCGGAAATATCCGTGGTGAAGACATTAAAGGTCCGGGACGGTAGCCCGCTGGATATTCCACTGATGCAGTTCAAGTGGGATAAACAGAAAAATATGCCGGTCTATGTCGGTGAAAAACCGAGAGCGGAGAAGGAAAAACGCAAGGAAAGGGAGCTGGCAGAGATGGCACGGGAGGCTTTTTCCCGACAAAAAAAATATGGCTATATAGAACTCTGCGAGTTGATACAGGAAACATTGGAAGTGAAGGAACGCACGGCTAAAGGCTATATCCGCTATATGCGGGAAAAGGAAATCATAGAGAAGGAGGGCGAATATTATGTATGCAGACCGGGACGAATTTGAAGGCTGGATGGTACGGATCATGGAACGGTTCGACATTACAGAAAAATTGCTGGAAAGGGTGCTAAAGAAAAACAGCACGCTGGATGGTGACGAGCTTCTTGACAACCAGGATTTGTGCCTGCTTCTAAAAGTCGGCATACGAACATTGCAACGCTATCGTGCCATCGGGGTGCTGCCTTATTTCACAATAAGCGGAAAAGTCTTCTACCGGGCAAAAGACGTGCACGAGTTTATCAGTAACCGGCTTGAAGCGGTGACTGATAAGAAGACAAAAAAGGAGAAAAAGAAAGAATGAAAAAGTCACCATACCCTTTGTCTTTTTAGCTTCTATATTCATAATCTTTACGTGGAAAGCCCCGTCTGGTCGTGAGATCGGGCGGGGCTATTGTTTTGTTATTCGGCAAGTTTGCTTATATTTGCAATATGATTGCACGAACAGCTCAATCCGATGCTGTTGCCGCTTTCTAAAAAATAGATAATTCATTCTCCACTTGAAAACAGGTGGGGTTGATATACAATATTGTACGTTCGCTAAACGTCTTGACACAAAAGACTGGTAATTTTTTGATAAACTGGACGAATGGCGCAATGCACATGCTGTATGCACATACGGCGTGGGCTTGCCTATTCAGTTTACCGGTATACCAGTGCCTTGTGTCAGAATAGCGTGAGTTCACGCCATTCTTTTAGAGATACAGAGCGGATATAACCGATAAAAAGATGAAAAATGAAACGAATTATCTTGTACGTGTACCAATCTATTGACGGTTGTCCCATTTCTGCGGACAAAGAGCTTGATGCAGCGATAAATTCTTCCCACTGCGTGTTGACCGATGAAGAAACCTATCTGCGTATTTTCTTAAATCATCTGGGGTGGTCAATCCAATCAAAAGATACTTTTGTCGTGTCAGACAAACATATAAACCCGATGGAGGCAGGACGTGTATTCCCTTCCAAAGTGGATGATGTCAGGAAGATGAAAGATGAAGGAAGCGGCGTGATGATTGCATACGGGGAGGAAATCGGAGCTTTACTTTTAAATCACGAGTTGGTGGATGAAATAGTAGTAACCATCACGCCGCAATTTGTCGGCGGTGATGAGAAAGCACTCTCGTGCGGGTTGAGTGACGGTAAACCGTGGCATATCGAATCGAACGATTTATTGGCAAACGGAAAAGTACGGACTGTATATAAAATGCGCAACTAACTGTCGCGCATTTTATACTATTGATGAATTGTCTTTAGAATTAATTCCTTCAGTTGTTGTTCCGTCGGCAGTTGCAGCTTGTACTTGGAAACAAATATCTGTTCGTCCAATCCGGCAGTGGTATATTGTACCAGCGCGTCGTTCTTGTCCGTTACCAGCAGGATACCTATCGGCGGGTTGTCGTCCGGTTCCATTATCTCGGCTTTGTAATAGTTCAGGTAAGAATAAAGCTGTGATACATGGGCATGGTTGAAAGGAGAAATCTTAACTTCCAAAAGGATATGGGCTTTCAGAATACGGTGGTAAAAGACCATATCAATGAAATAGAACTCGTCACCGATAAGGATGCGCTTTTGTCTGGCTTCAAAACAGAAACCATTTCCAAGTTCGATAATAAAGTCCCGCAGATGGTCAAGTAGCAGGCTTTCAAGTTCATTTTCTTTAAGCGGCAAGGCTCGTTGTCGCGGAATATCCAAAAACTCGAAGAAGTAATCATCCTTGACGGCATCAGTGACGGTCTGGGGATGTATTTTCTGCTGAATGGCGGCAAGTGCGTCCTCCATGTTGCCGGAGAGTCCGACACGTTCATAACTTAAAGTTCCGATTTGTCGCCGTAATTCACGGACGGAAAGCCCGGTCTGGATAGTAAGCATTTCGTAATACATCCGTTTAATCGGGTTATCTATTTTCATCAGCTCCGTAAAGTGTGCGAATGATATTGAACTGATTAGTTTTTCTATCGGTATTTCATTGTTATTATATTGTATATTAAAACTTTGCAATTTAGGCAACAGTGTTGCATAAATTTGTTCTTCTTTTTGCTTTTCTAATTTAGGCAACAGCGTTGCATAAATCGAGGAAGTAAATATTTTCTCAACCAGGGCACTGAATTGGGGATAAACAGCATAAAACATTCTCGAACGCTGAAACAAAGTAACATTCAGTCCTTTTTGGTTTATCCGTTGTTCCAGCTTTTTCAGAAGTTGTTCTCCATATTGCGCGCGGTCTTCCCCGTTCTGTTCAAATTCCACGATATAAAATCCCATAAGCCAGTTGCGTACACTCTGACATTGGTTCACGGCTTTGACCGCACTATGTTGTAGCTGTTGGTGCGTGTTGGTTATAATGATTACTAATTGCTCAAAATTCATATTATATTCTATTTTATGGATTGGTAAAACTGTTCAGGAATTTCCCGAATACCGGTCACAGAGAAAGGAGGATTCACTTTTCTCCGTGACCGGTTTGTAAATACAGCTATTACGGGATTAAGGGTACAGTATTTTAAAATCCCGCAAGCCACCATCCACGAGCCTGTTCCGGTCAAGCCAACGGAAAATTTCAGTAGCGGACTGACTTCCGAAATTACGGACACAATACAGATGGGTAAAACGATACCTTTTCAAGTGGATCAGCAAATGTTCTGTCGTGAAAATGCTAAGCTCCGGCAAGCCTTGACAATACGAAGCGAAAAGCCAAGCCTGTCCAATGGGGTATTCAGCAATTCACTATGCTTGCCCGGTCTGCCCCGTTTCTTTTTCTGTTGCATATCATCGTAGATAGTAGCTACCGGTTGCGCTCGAAAAGGGCAAAAAGGGAGGTACAGTCAATCATCAGGACATTATCAAAACGGGCATAGGCAACGTGGTTGCCATTCATCCAGAGAGTAACGCGTTGCACGTCCGTTCCGCAAAGACGGGCAGCCTCTTCCACGGACAGCCAACCGTTCATCGTCTGTCCCCCTTTCCTTTGGACTTGGGCGGAAAGTCGTACACGATACGAAAATCCTTATCAAAGGTAACTTGGGCGTCAAATGTCTTGCCGTCCCTGTTTTTGAAGCCTTTGATAAGGGATGTCCTGCCTTTGGTAACAAGGTCGGAAATCTGGCTGTCGGTAAGTGTCTTTTCTCCCTTATTACGAAAAACAGTAAGGGAGCAGTCCACGTTGCTGCACTTGGCTACTTTGGGATAGAAAAGGATACGTCCGGCTTTACATTTGGGGCAAGGTATCTGTTTTTCATCCGTCACGGATACCTGCACTTGCAGGAGTTCCTCGGTGATCTGGGCGGCATAGACTTCGATGCCCTTGCGGAAGGTGGCAGCATCCATTTCTCCTGTTTCAATACGTGCAAGGGCAGTTTCCCACTGCCCGGTCATTTCGACATCGGCAATCTTCTTGTTCTTGACGGTGTGGTACACGGCAAGTCCTTTCTCTGTCGGGACGAGGTTCTTCTTCTCCCGGCGCACGTAGTCACGGGAAAACAGGGTTTCAATGATGGAAGCACGAGTAGCCGGCGTACCGATACCGATGTCTTTCAAGCTGTCCCGGAGTTCGGCTTCATCCAAAGCCCTGCCGCAACTCTCCATTGCTGAAAGTAGGCTGCTTTCCGTGTGCAGGGGGTTAGGTTTGGTCTGTTTCTCCAATGGTTCGGCAGAATCAAGGGGAAAAGTTTCACCAGACTTCAAAACGGGAATAGCGGCAGGTGCTTCCTCCTCGTCCTGTTCACCACGGACAGCACGCCATCCGGCAGACTTGACAACCGTCCCCTTGACGGTGAAGTCACTTTCACCAGCCGTCAGGCGGACGGTAGTAACATCCTTTATCGAGCGGGCAGAGAAGGATTCGAGCAGACGGGCTGCCACCATGTCGTACACTTTACGCTCGTCACCGGACAACTCACCGGGGAGACACTCGGTAATAATGAGAGCGTGGTGGTCGGTTACTTTTCCGGCATCCACGCTGCGGCGGTTAAGTGTAGCCCCTTTTAAAACGACAGCATGGGCGGCGAGAGTCGGGTACTGTTCCAAAAGAGCGATGCGGGAAGGTATCTCGTCGAACACGTCGTCAGAGATATAGCGGGAACCGGTACGGGGATAGCTCAATACTTTCGCCTCGTATAACGATTGGGCGATGGAGAGTGTTTTGTCGGCTGAAAAACCGAGTTTGGTATTTGCCTCTTTCTGCAAGGTAGTCAGGTCGTAGAGCAGCGGCGGCTCTTGGCAGACCTCTTTGCACTGCACGTCCGTAACCGCGACTACACCCGTGGCGATCACGGTAGAAAGGGCGGCAGTTACCTCCGGAAGGGTGTCGTATCGCTGTTCGGAAATTGCGGTGAAGGGTGTGCCGTCCTTCGTTATCGTCACCCGTATTTGATAATAGGTCTGCGGGGTAAAATCCTTGTTTTCCAGATAGCGGGAGCAAATCATCATCAACGTGGGTGTCTGTACCCGTCCGAGGGAGTAGATACCCTGCCCGGCGGCAATGGAAAGTGCCTGCGTGGCGTTCAAGCCAATTTCCCAATCAGCGATGGCACGAGCTTCGGCGGCACGATAGAGGTTGTCGTAGTCACTGCCGGGTTTTAAGTTCTCCAGTCCTTCCCGGATGGAACGGTCTGTCAGCGAGGAAATCCACAGTCGAAGACAAGGCTTTCTACAACCGATATAATTGTAAATATATCGGTGGATGGCTTCTCCCTCACGACCGGCATCTGTTGCCACGATAATCCGGTCTGACTGTGCAAAAACTTCACTGATAATCTTTAGCTGTTTGAGCACGCCGGGATCAGGTTTATATTCCTTGCCCTCCGTATCTGGCGTGGGACAAACTTAAACTCCTGTGGGAGAATGGGCAGGTTCTCCCGGCGAAAGCCCGTATAGCCGTAGCTTCGGGCATCGCCAGCTGGACGAGATGGCCGAACGCCCAGGTAACGAGATAACCGTTACCCGCGAGGTAACCATCGTGACGTTCACGAACATTCAACACGTTTGCTATATCTTTTGCCACGGAAGGTTTTTCCGCTATCACTGCTGTAATCATATTTCATTATTTTTTTATGGTTTGACAAAAGGCATCCCGCCACGAAAGGGAGGGATACCTGAATGGTTCTAAGAGGAAAAGCATCAACGGGTGACACCACGGGTGCGTTTCTGCCTGGGCTTGTCCTGTTTCTGCTCTTGCCGTTGTTCCTGCTTCTTATCCTCCTTCTGTTGTTCCTTGCGATCTTGTTGTTGCTTCTGTTCCCCGGTAGGACGGGTTTGGGCGGACTGCAAGGCTTCTTTGAGATTCTTGGTCGCCTCGTTGGTCTTACCCTCGGAATTGACAGCTACCTGCACCTCGTTCTCGACGGCAGGCTTGACACGTCCCTCTTCGAGCGCGGTTTTATAGTCCTTTGGAAACATGAAGGCGGGGTATTTCTGTCCGGGTTGCCACGTGACATATCCGTGGTAAGGCTTGCCGTTCTTGTCTTTTAGACCGGAAACCTTGACCGTGCCCCCCGCGGAGAGTTCGATCCGGGACTTCTCGGTTAGTTCTTGTTTGCGGAAAGTCTTGGGCACTTCCAGATTGGTATTCTGTTTCTGCATTTCCCGGTGCCTGTCCATCGCCAGTTTACCCCGCTCGCCAAAAAGAAATTCAAGCTGCATCTTGGCGGCGTTGAACTGTACCGGAGCCTGATAGTTTTTAGGGGTCTGTCCTTCTTTCACTTTGGTCTTGAACTGACAGACGACTGCTTCACCTTGTTTCAACTTCGTGATCTCTTCGGGAGTGAAAGTATGCCCGTTCTTCTCGGCAGGGATACGTACTTTATCCAACGGGAACGACACCAGCTCATTCGTTTTTAAGTTACGGCTGATAAGGGACGGAATTTTCTCACCCGCCCGGTTCGTGACTCGGCAGGATGCCCCAGGTTTCCGGTGAGTTTTATGGTGTCCATATCCTTTGAGGCAATTTCGTAGCCGAAAAATTGTTTCTGCATCTTGTCAAGGTCGAGAATACCATGACTGCAAACAACCAGTTTCCCGTCAGGATTTTCACGCAAGGATAGCTGGCTATCATTACTATGTGAAAGTGAGCCGAGATTAAAATACACCCGGACAGTCTTATCGGTCTGGAAGCCTTTTAACATCTGATCGAGCATACCGTTTTGTTCAAGTTGTTCCCTTTTGATACCGATGGAGGCGGCGGTGTCCCAGTCAATCTTGTTCACGTCATACTTGTATTGTTGCTGTTCCTGCGGTGGTTGTTGCTGTGGTGGTGCATCGGTGGACTGCTGCTGTCCGGCAGTTGCCTGCCCTTGCTGCTGTGCCTGCTGCGGTGGTTGTACCTCGTATTGTGCCATACGAGCCTGCCCTTCCGGTGTGGGATTCTTCACTGTCTGCTGAAAATCCTCCGCCACACGCTGTATTTCTTCCTCCGGCACACGGAAGAAATGGAAACGTGTGGGATCTTTCAACTGGCTCCAAAGGTTGGAAAAGAAGTTGGAGAACATATCCCCGTGACGATCTACTTTTAGCAGGTCGTTGTTGTCCTCCAACGGGTTCTTGGTTTGTAGCTTTCCGTCCTGCACTCCGCTGACGGCTTGGATGGTCTTCTCTTCCTTGTCCATGACAAGCAGAATATCCATCAACTGCTGGCTGTTGTCCGGTCTTTCGTCCATAAACTTATTTTTTTAAATGGTGAATACTAATGGTTTCCAGTGAAACCGGACGTAAATATATAAGCGAGAAGATTGATTTTCTGCAATTTTCAAGCAGGCTGTCGCTACTTGTCATCCGATTCGTATATTTGTCGTGTTGGGGACAGGCTTTTTTAAGTTCATGTATAATTCGTATAGGAAAATGGAACGGTTATCCAGTCTGGAATTGCCGTCTGAATGACCGTTCCTCGTTATCATCCGTTCTTAATCAAGTGCGAGAGTGCGGGGTCAGCCTTGATTCGCTCAATTTCGTCGGCAACATCTGTTTGACCTCGTTCTTTATGCGATAATAGTTGGCATCAATCTGCTGCTGCATGGTATCGTTACCCTGCCTGTCAGTGAAGTCAATAATCTGCGGTATCTTCACGTAACGGGCAGTTTCCCGTTTGACCTGCTCGTTATCCACGACAATCTCTGCATGGAAAATCTTCTGCTCGATGCGTTCGTCGAAATTATCGGCTACCGCCCCGACAAACATACCCTGCGTCAAATTACTGATTTTGGAAGCCGGAATAAGGCTATCCATCTGGGTGTTGATGGAAACAGAAGTTTCGTTCCGGTTGATGGTCATGTTCTGCCGCTTCTGCAAGACTTTACCGAAACGTTCGGAGAGTGTTTTGGCGGTTTCTGCAACTACCTGACCTGCAAAAACATTGCCGACCGTATTGCAGATCACCGCACTTTCCTTGTCACCGTAGTCACGTTTTAACTGGCTGAAATCCTGGAAACCTAACATGACGGCAACCTTGTTGCTTCGGGCAGTGGCTATCAGGTTATCCAGTCCACGCATGTAAATGGTGGGCAACTCGTCTATGATTACGGCGGATTTGAGCCGTTTCTTCTTGTTGATTAACTTCACGATACGGGAGTTGTACAGACCGAGAGCCGCACCGTAAATGCCTTGCCTGTCGGGATTGTTGCCGACAACCAATACTTTCGGTTCTTCGGGATTATTGATGTCGAGCGTAAAATCATCTGCTGTCATTACCCAATAGAGAGCCGGGGAAATCATGCGTGATAACGGGATTTTTGCCGAAGCAATTTGCCCCTGTAACTGCTCAACCGCCGAGGATTCCCAAGCATCCATGAACGGGGAAAGATAATTTTCCAGTTCCGGGTAACTTGTCAGGATGGGGAAAATATCGGCATACTTCCGGTTTAGGAACTCGATGGCATGAGGAAAGGTGCAATATTTGCCGTTCTTATAAATCTTTAAATACCATATAATACTGGCTAACAGAATGATAGGTGATTCTACAAAGAAGTCGCCCTGCTTACTGATCCATGTGCGATTGAGATTAAGCATAATCGTGTACGCGCTCTCGTAGGCATCGGATATGTCCGTCATAAAGTTCGGATGGATGGGATTGCAGCGGTGGCTACCCGCCGGATCATCGAAATTTATTACATAGAATTTCGGTTTGACCTTGTAGCCGTCCAAGTGATTAAGCAAATGATTGTAAGCGATCTCGGATAGGTCGGGATATTTGAAATCATACAAAAAAACGGAAAAACCCTTCTCTATAACCTGTTTAATGTATTGATTGATAATCGCGTAGGACTTCCCGCTGCCCGGCGTTCCCAATACCATTGTCGCACGAAAAATATTAACAAGATTAATCCATCCGTTATACGTTTTTCCCCTAAACCAGAAGCGGGTACGGAGATTGACGGAATACTCGTTCTCTTTGAGTTCGACCTCCTGCATGAAACTCTCGTTTTCCAGATTGAAGACATCTTCAAGCAGGTTGGTCTTGAGCAACCGGGACATCCACAGTCCTGCCATGAGCAACAGGATATACCCTGCCGTGAGCGTGGCGACATAGAACACCGTGTTTGCCGATAACGGCAACGGGAGCGCGAGTAGCCACCAGTTGAAAAAGAACAGTAACAAGCCCGTGACACCGGAAAGAATAATCTTCCGCCAGGTAATCTTTTGCTCCTTCACGCCCTTTGTACCTAAACAGGACAAGGCGAGAAATACCACGGCAAAGAATTTCGTCCAGAGGATATTGGAGAACAGCCCGGCTGTATGCTGGAAGCCGAGCAGGATTCTATCGACCACACCGATATTGATGCCCCACTCCCGGATGGACTGGTAACAGAACCAGTAAATATTAATCACGACAAACAGGATGCTTATCGCACGCATGAACTCCATTACTTTGGCAAGTCCACGCAAATCATCTTCATTTTGCATAAATCTAAATTTTAAATGGTGAGTAAACTGAAAAAACAGAAAGCTACTGCTGCCTGCCGTACCTGCGCTTCTTTTTCCTTTTGCGCTGCCGTGGTACGGGCTGGTCGCCGGATGTGCTGCCCGACACGGGAGCAAAAAGGTTAAGAGCATTCGCCATGCTATCGGCGGAGTTATCCTTATGACCGGGGGAATTATCCATACCATACTCCTGTCGTTCAGGAGCACCAGAATGTCCCGATTGCCGCGCCGGATATTCGTATGGTGATTCCCCCTGCTCCCGGCAAGCAGTTGGTGGAAATACCTCTTCGACCGGTAGCCCCGGTACGCGCATACCGTCTTGCCCGGCAAAAAGGTCGTTGAACATGTTAGCGGAAAACTCCTTACCCAGACGGGAGCCATTGAAAACGGTCTTGTCTGCATGGTTGATAAAGGTCACACCGTAGATGCGCCCTGCATCGTTGATGCGGAATACCACGCCGATACCCTGCCGCATGAGTTCACGCTCGAAAAGTGTCCGGTCATGCCCCGCGATCCGCATGGCCGCCGCTATGCAGGTGGCAGTGTCGGTTACGATGCCCTTGTGTTTCTTCATCCATGTGGCGGATGCTGCATACGCTTTTCTAAAGCGTCGGAACCTGCCTCTTTGCCGAAGGTGGAAGATTTGAAAGGCTTGCCTACCTTGTTACCTTCCCTGTCCGTTGCCGAATAGGAAAGCCCGTGATACTCCCGCCCGCCATATTCTCCCTTGACTTCATCCACCGAAATGCCATACAGCGAAAGCACGCACGGTATTCGCCCAATGTCTGGAAATGCCATTCACGGGCGAGCGGTCGGATCACACCCGCCAACTGCCCTTTGAGGTTGCCACCCTTGTAATCGACGGGTGATAAGGCAGTCCCTCTTTCCACTCTTTCTTGGTTGCCGGGGTAAGACTGAACTGCTGTTCCAGTTCCCGGCAGACGGCCATCGAACGCTCGTGTTCGTAGCTGTCGGAAATGGCACGTCCTGTTTCGTCCACCCGGACAGAAACAACGTGCAGGTGTTCACGCCCGATGTCGTTGTGGCGATAGACGATATAGGCTGGTCGCCGAAGCCCATGCACCGCATATATTCCTCCGCCAAGCTGATAAACTGTTCTTCATTCAAGCTGTCTTTCGGATCGGGGTTGAGTGAAATGTGCAGGATGGGTTTCTCGGTCTTGCGGTTGGCGGTCAGGTAATCCTCGAACGAACGGGAGAGATACTCTACCGTGTAAGGAGCATCGCCCTGCGGTTCGATAATCCGATTACCGAAAAGCACGTCGGCATGATACCCGTCCACCTTCAACTGGTTGTATGAAAGCACGCCGTACAGACTGCTTCCATGTGAAATTTTAGCTATCATCTGACCGGGTATTTGCTCTGAAACTCTTCCACCAGCGCGGAAATCCGGTTACTAAGTTCCACCAGTTCGAGAGTGTGCTGCTCCAGTTTATAGAGGAAAGCGAGTGCTTTCTTCTCCGAGAAATTGGATTTGAGCGCACGCACGCATTGGTTGTAGTTCACGCCGATGCTGCGGAATTGGGAGTGAAAAGAGGTCAGGCGCATGTAGAAATCCTGCGTGCCTTTGTCGAGTTTCACGACCTTTATCTCCCTGCCGAAGAGTGCGGAAACGATAAATTCGGCACGGGTTGCCTTGCCGGATTCGTCGAAAAGGGCAAGAAAACGGGCGTTGTCCTCGTCGTCCAGGCGGAACACGTAACGGTGGCGCATTTTGTCGGTTTTCAGCTTGCGCCCGTGATTGTTGGAATACTTCTTCTGACTATCCATAGTCCTATAAAATTTTAAGTGAAACATGGGTTAAAACTGCCGTATGCTTACGGCTCTCCCCGCGAAGAAAAATCCGACTTCGGAGGATTTTGCACCAGCGGGGCAAGGTGGTGGTGAGGCACGAAAAGCGAAGCGAGTGCCGCAGCACACAACTTGCTATTTTCGTTTGAAAATAAAATCCGTCCTACCGGACAGATTGGGGATGCCCTTGTCTGCTGCGGACTGTCCAGGCAGTCCTTCGGGCGGTTACAACTCTTCTTCATTTTCATGGTTCTTGGGTTCACGGCTGCAAAGTAACAGCCCTTTTCCCGTCCGGTCATTATGCCCGGATACGACAAAGCTACGAGTGGAAAGACAATGCACGACACGTTGATAATCAGGTGTATAACCTGCTAATATTTTAATATTTCTTTGCACCGTGGAAGCGGCAAAACAGTTGTCCGAACAGATGGAAAAACGGAAGATAAAACGAGTGAGTAACTGTTCGGACAGACAGCTAAACGGATGATGGTTTTGTCGAACGAACAGATGAATGACCGGACAGTCAGACGGACGATTGGCTAAACAGTCAAATGACTAAACGGCTAAACAGCTAAACAGCCGGATAAGCGAAAAGCTGAACGATTGCCCGGATGATTGAACGGACTGATAGCGGGTTGTTGAAATAACCGGATGAATAACTAACTGAATGACGATATGAATAAACAGACATTGAACGTGGCTTTCGCCACACAAAAAGGCGGTAGTGGCAAGACAGCCATCACGGTTCTGGTGGCGAGCTACCTGCACTACAACCGCGGGTGTCCATTAGCGGTGATTGACTGTGACTTTCCGCAATACAGCCTGTACGAGATGCGTGAAAGGGACAGCCGGGCGATACTGGGAAATGAATCGCTGAAACGGATGGCATACGAACAGATGAGCGAACCGGGACGTGCCGCCTATCCGGTACACAAGTGCCGGGTGGAGCAGGCTCCGGACGTGGCAGGAGAACTGACCGCGAACGGAGATTATGACTTGCTTTTCTTTGACTTGCCGGGAACGGTGAACTCTTCGGGAATACTGCGCACCATCGCCCAGATGGACTACATCTTCGCCCCGATAAGCGCGGACAAGGCGGTACTGGAGAGTACGCTTGCTTTCCTTGACGTGCTGCAACGGATGATGCTGGGAAAGGAAACGAGCCGGCTAAAGGGACTTTATGTCTTTTGGAACCAAGTGGACAAGCGGGAAAAAAGTGATCTGTACCGAAAATACGAGCAGGTGATTGCTGACATGAAGTTACCGATGCTACGGACACGGATACCCGACACGAAGCGTTTCCGAAAGGAACCGGATACAAAGAGCCGGGTGGTATTCCGCTGCACATTGCTGCCTCCGGACAGGAGGATGATCGCGGGTAGCGGAATTCCGGAACTGATACACGAGATATTATCCATCCTAAAACTGACGGAATATGAAAAAACAGCAGCCAGATAAGCCCATCGACGAGGAACTGTTAATGCGTATGATGGCAGGAGAAACTACAAAACCGGAAGAAAACAGCAGTACATCCGAAACAGAACAAACAGAAGAACCGAGAACCGGAAAAATAGAAACGGCCGTGCCCGTGGAGAAAGTGCAGGACGGGAAACGGCGTAGGGCAAGGCAGGTGGCGGATTATGACACGGTTTTCCTCAAAGGGATGGACATACCTGCCCGCTACGGCAAGCCCGTGTACGTGCGGCGTGAATATCACGAGCGCATCGCCAAAATTTCCATGATGCTGACGAACGGTAAGGTATCGCTGTCCGCCTATATAGACAACGTACTGGCACAGCATTTCGAGCAATACCGGGAGGAGATCGAGGCAGCATACGCCGGGAAGATAGAAAAGCTTTTCTAAAACGGGAAGGAGAAATTGAATATGATACTGAAACTATTGCTTACCATCCTGCTGCTGTACTACATCGGAGTGCTGTGGAAATATTACCGCTCTGATTTAGCCGGACTATTGGGTAAGGACGGCATGGAGGAAAGAGAAAAGGACGCGGACGAAAAGTCGCGAGTAACGGACGAGCCGTACACGGTTATCGGAAAAAGCACTTACCGGGCAGGAGAATCGGACGACAATGTAGATAGTTATACTCCCGAAAACGATACGGGAGACCCTATGGATAATGGCCTGGAGCAAGCGGAAACCACCGCGGACGATGATAATGTAGATTACTCCGACATCGAAGTGGAACCGGAAGAGGATAAAACGGACGAGGAAGACTACGTGCCCACACCGGAAGAAATGGAGGAGGAAGAGGAACTGGGAGCTTATTACCCCGACGGCAACCCCGATTTCGCCACCGGGTACACCTTCGAGGACTTGAAAAAGGTACACCGGATCATGGTAACGGACGATGTGAACGAGGAAGAAAAACGGGAAGCCCGTGAGGTATTGCCTGCGTGATGGGTTCGGACGTGTGGGATGCGATGCTGGATGAATTTGAGGGTGCACGGCAACGTGTCGCCCGACTGATGAATAACAACAATGTTTAATTAAAATTTTCAAGACAATGACGAAAAAGATCTTTTTTGACGGCTACCTGTCTGGTGGCTGCAATGGGCGTTATGGCGCAAGGAAACGGGCAAGCGGGTATCACGGAAGCCACGCAAATGGTGACAAGCTATTTTGATCCGGGAACAAAATTAATTTACGCGATTGGAGCTGTGGTCGGCTTAATCGGAGGCGTTAAAGTGTATGGAAAATTCAGCAGCGGAGATCCCGATACGAGCAAAACCGCAGCCTCATGGTTCGGAGCCTGTATCTTCTTGATTGTCGCCGCTACTATTTTGCGTTCTTTCTTCCTGTAAACGAGTGGATTATGAACTTAGAAATCAACAGGGGGATCGGCAGGAACGTGGAGTTCAAGGGCTTGGAAAGCCAGTACCTTTTCGTTTTCGCCGCCGGACTGTTAGCCGTGTTCGTGGTATTCATTATCCTATACATGGCAGATGTCAGCCAGTGGGTGTGCATCGGCTTTGGCGTGGTTTCAGCCACGCTGCTGGTATGGCTCACCTTCCGGCTGAACGCCAGGTACGGCACGCACGGGCTGATGAAGGCAGCCGCCCGCAAGCGGCATCCGAGGTACGTGTTGAACCGACTGAAAATTCCCCGATTATTCACCATCCAAAACAGAAAAGAATGAGAAATGTAATGAAATCCACAACACTGGAAAGTAAGTTTCCGCTCTTGGCCGTGGAGAATGGTTGCATCGTGAGCAAAGACGCGGACGTGACGGTAGCTTTTAAAGTGGAACTGCCGGAGTTGTTCACAGTTACCGGAAACGAGTATGAGGCGATTCATTCGGCATGGCACAAGGCGGTGAAGGTGCTACCGGATTATTCTATCGTGCATAAGCAGGATTTCTTCATCGAGGAGAAATACCAGCCGGAGATTGGCAAGGACAATCTTAGTTTCCTTAGCCGGAGCTTTGAGAGACACTTCAATGAACGCCCGTTTCTGAATCACTTCTGTTACCTGTTCCTTACCAAGACAACAAAGACACGTAGCCATCAGGAAAGCACCTTCAGTACGTTATGCAAGGGCAGGATTATCCCTAAAGAGATAGAGGATAGGGAAACGGTGACGAAGTTCCTCGAAGCCGTCGGACAGTTCGAACGGATCATGAATGACAGCGGCTTTATCACGCTTACCCGCCTCTCGACGGATGAAATCGTGGGGACAGAAACGACAGCGGGCATCGTGGAGAAATATTTTGCCCTCTCTCAAAATGACACGACTGTATTGAAAGACATCCAGTTGAACCCGGAGGAGATGCGTATCGGTGACGACATCCTCTGCCTTCACACTCTCTCGGATGTGGAGGACTTACCGGGCAAGGTGGCGACGGACAGCCGCTATGAACGGTTATCCACCGACCGGAGCGACTGCCGGTTGTCATTTGCCGCCCCGGTGGGCGTGCTGTTGAACTGTAACCATGTATATAATCAATACATCTTCATCGATGACCACGCGGAGAACCTGAAACGGTTTGAGCAGACAGCCCGAAACATGCACTCGTTATCCCGTTATTCCCGTTCCAACCAGATAAACAAGGCTTGGATAGAGGAATACCTGAACGAAGCGCACAGCAAGGGACTGACCTCGGTACGCTGCCACTGCAACGTGATGGCGTGGAGTGACGACAGGGAGACTTTGAAGCATATCAAGAACGACGTGGGCAGCCAGCTCGCCTGATGGAGTGCAAGCCGAGACACAACACGGTGGACGTTCCTACACTGTTCTGGGCGGCGATACCCGGAAACGAGGGAGATTTCCCTTTCGAGGAAAGTTTCTACACGTTCATCCCGCAAGCCTTGTGCTTCTTCACCGGGGAAACGAACTACAAGAGTTCACTCTCACCTTTCGGTATCAAGATGGTGGATCGGATGACAGGAAAACCGCTGCACCTGGACATCTCGGACTTGCCGATGAAACGGGGGATTATCACCAACCGCAACAAGTTTGTCCTGGGGCCTTCGGGGTCAGGTAAATCCTTCTTCATGAACCACCTTGTCAGGCAATACTATGAACAGAACAGCCATATCGTATTGATCGACACGGGTAACTCGTATCAGGGATTGTGCGAACTGATACACCGAAAAACAAAAGGTGAGGACGGGGTATATTACACGTACTCGGAAGACAAGCCCATCAGCTTCAATCCCTTCTATACAGACGATTACAAGTTCAGCGTGGAAAAGAAGGATTCCATCAAGACACTGCTGCTGACGCTTTGGAAAAGCGAGGACGAGAAAATCACGAAAACGGAAAGCGGCGAGTTGGGAAGCGCGGTGTCGGCCTATATCCGAAAGATACAGCAAGACCGGAACATCGTGCCCTCGTTCGACACCTTTTACGAGTATATGCTGGATGATTACCGGGAGGAACTGGTAAAAAGGGATATCAAGGTGAGCCGGGAGGACTTTAACATCGACAATTTCCTTACCACCCTGCGGCAATATTACAAGGGTGGTCGTTATGATTTTCTGCTGAACTCCCGTGAGAACATAGACCTGCTGAACAAGCGGTTTATAGTCTTTGAAATTGATTCGATAAAGGATAATGCGGAGCTTTTTCCCGTGGTAACGATTATCATCATGGAAGCCTTTATAAATAAAATGCGCCGCCTGAAAGGAGTGCGAAAAATGCTGATTTGCGAAGAGGCATGGAAGGCTCTTTCCTCACCGAGCATGAGTGAATACCTGAAATATCTTTATAAAACAGTCCGAAAATATTACGGAGAGGCTGTGGTAGTTACACAGGAAGTGGACGATATAATCTCGTCCCCCATTGTGAAAGAGGCTATCATCAATAACTCCGATTGCAAAATCCTTCTCGACCAGAAAAAATACATGAACAAGTTTGACGGCATACAAGCGATGCTCGGGCTGACAGAGAAGGAGAAGGCGCAGATACTCTCCATCAACCTTGCCAATCATCCCGGAAGAAAATACAAGGAGGTCTGGGTCGGGTTAAACGGGTACAGTCGGCGGTGTACGCAACGGAAGTGTCACCTGCCGAGTATCTAACTTATACCACTGAAGAGAGCGAGAAAACGGAGGTATTCAACCTCGCGGAAGAACTGGGCGGCGATCTGGAACTTGCCATCAAGCGGCTGGCGGAAACAAGATACAAGTAGGTGCGCCCACATGAGAGTACGGAATGAATAGCCGGATGTACAGATAATCGGTCAGCCAACCGGTTAAACGGTTGGCTGACTAAACGACTAAACGGTTAAACGTACAAACGGTTGGTTGTATAACTAATTAAAAACAAAATCATCATGAAACGATTGAATTTAATTCTACTGCTGACAGCTGTGACAATGGCTCTGGCTATGGTCATTTCCTGCAAAGAAACAAACTCCGACCGGTTGGAAAAGATGCGGGGTGAATGGACAAGCACAGGCAAAAAGCCTCCCTTTACCTTATGGGAAGAGAACGGGACATATCATGTAACGGTAACGAAAAAAAGTCATGCAGGAAATACACGGACAGAAACGTACCAGATACGTGAAACGGACGGCTCCCTCTTCATTGAAACGGGGCTGGCGGTGATGTTGACCTATGACAAGGAGAAAGACCGCATACACCTGTCACCCGGCGGAGAGTATAAACGAAGTAACCATCAACTAAAAAAATAAGAGTATGAAACAAGTAAAAGCTATTATCATCGGAACGGCGTGCCTGCTGCTGGCTGGTACGGCAAAGGCGCAATGGGTAGTGAGTGATCCGGGTAACCTGGCACAAGGAATCATCAACACCACCAAGCAGATCGTACAGACCTCAACAACGGCGAAGAACACGCTGGACAATTTCAATGAAACGGTGAAAATCTTCGAGCAAGGACGGAAGTATTACGACGCGCTCAAGGCTGTGCATGATGTTGTAAAAGGCGGTGTGAAAGTGACAAAGAGTATCGAACTGGTAGCTGACATCTCGGAAATCTATGTGAGGAATTACCAGAAGATGCTGGGAGATCCGAACTACACGCCGGACGAGTTATCGACCATCTCCTTCGGGTACGCCAAGCTGCTAAGCGAGAGTGCGGACATTCTGCAAGATTTGAAAAACGTGGTGAACGTGACGGGAATGTCGCTCACGGATGCGGAACGGCTGGCAATCATCGACCAGAGCTACAAGCGGCTGCTGGAATACCGTAATCTTGTACAATACTACACGAACAAGAATATCTCGGTAAGTTACCTGCGGGCGAAAAAGAAGAAGGATACTGACCGGGTGATGGCCCTGTACGGTTCGGCGGACGAACGCTACTGGTTAGTATAACAAAACTCTTAATACATATTAATATATATAATAATGTAAGAATATGTTGTTATCAATAGACTTCACAAACCTGCACCAGATATTACAGACGTTGTATCAGGAGATGATGCCGCTATGCAGCAATATGACCGGGATAGCCAAAGGGATAGCCGGGCTGGGTGCATTGTTCTATGTCGCTGCCAAAGTGTGGCAAGCCCTTGCCCGTGCCGAACCCATCGACGTGTACCCGCTACTCCGTCCTTTTGCCATCGGGCTATGTATCCTCTTCTTCCCGACTTTTGTTCTGGGTACGATCAACACGGTTCTTTCCCCCGTGGTAAAAGGCTGCCACGGGCTAATGGAATCACAGACCTTCGATATGAACCAATACCGGGTACAGAAAGACAGGCTGGAATACGAGGCGAACAAACGGAATCCGGAAACGGCATACCTTGTGGATAAAGAAGAGTTTGACAAGAAACTGGACGAATTGGGATGGTCGGCTACCGACCTGATAACGATGGGTGGGATGTATATCGACCGTGCTGAATACCGGATGAAACAGAATATCCGCAAGTGGTTCCAGGAATTGCTGGAACTGTTGTTTCAAGCCGCCGCCCTTGTGATAGACACGATACGGACTTTCTTTTTGATCGTGCTGTCCATCTTGGGGCCTATCGCCTTCGCGATAAGCGTCTATGATGGATTCCAAAGCACGCTGACGCAATGGATTACCCGGTATATTTCCATTTACATGTGGTTGCCCGTGAGCGACCTGTTCAGTTCGGTGCTGGCACGCATCCAGGTGTTGATGCTCACGAAGGACATCGAGGCGATGAGCGATCCCACGTTCATACCGGACAGTAGCAATACGGTGTATATCATATTCCTTATCATCGGGATATTCGGGTACTTCACGATACCGACCGTCGCCAACTGGATCATCATGCAGGCGGGGTAAGTCATGCCAACCGCGCGATGAACCAGACCGCAAACAAGATAGGAAACATCGCCTCTGCCGGTGCGGGAGCTGCCGTGGGAAATATCGCGGGAAGGATTTTCAGGTAATGGTGGCTATTCCAAGAATACGAGTCATAACGAATAAAAAACAGAAAAAATGGAATTTAAAAGTTTGAAGAATATCGAAACGAGTTTCAGGCAGATACGCTTGTTTGCACTGGTGTTCGTCTGCCTGTGTGCCGTGGTGACGGGTTTCTCCCTGTGGAAATCGTACAGCTTTGCCGAAAGGCAAAGGGAAAAGATTTACGTGCTGGACAACGGGAAATCGCTGATGCTGGCACTTTCGCAGGATGTGCAGCAGAACCGCCCGGTAGAAGCACGGGAACACGTGCGCAGGTTTCACGAGTTGTTTTTCACGCTCTCACCCGACAAGTCGGCAATCGAGGGAAATATCAAACGCTCGCTGCTGCTTGCGGACAAGAGTGCTTTTACCTATTACAAAGACCTCTCGGAAAAAGGATATTACAACCGGATAATTTCGGGAAATATCAACCAGATGATAGAAATAGACAGCGTGCGGTGTGACTTTGACAAATACCCGTATAACGTGCGGACGTTCGCCCGACAGGTTATTCTTCGGGAAAGCTCGGTGACGGAGCGAAGCCTTGTCACCCGCTGTCGCCTGCTGGATGCGGTCAGGAGTGACAACAATCCGCAGGGTTTCATCATCGAGGGGTTCGAGATTATCGAGAACAGGGATTTACAGACCATCAAACGCTGACATCATGATTGGAAAACTTATTGTAAAGGTGCAGGACTGGACAGATGAAAAGCTTCGTCACTTGTGCGGACGTATCACACCGGACATGCGTGTGGTGATTATCCTTGTGATGTTCGTGGTATTCGGGGGATTGTCGGTCTATATGACCGTCTCCTCCATCTACAATATCGGCAAGAGCGACGGGCGGGAGTTGGGTATAGAACACATCAAACGCCTGCAATTACCAAATGACACTATAATCAACCCTTTTAATAATCAGTAAATTATGGAAGAGAAAGAAATCAGGCAAGAAGAACATACCGCTGCCCATGCGGACAAGAGCGGCATGGAAGCGGCAGGAAGTCCTGCCGGGGAGAAGAAGACGGAACAGCAGAAGAAACAGCCGGCAAAACAGCTTACGCCCAAACAGTTGCAACAGCGGAAAAAGCTGCTGGTGTACCCGCTGATGGGCTTGCTGTTCCTCGGCTCGATGTGGCTGATATTCGCACCCTCGGAGGGACAGGACGAGAACCGGGATACCGTGGGGGCGTTCAACGCAGACATCCCCCTGCCGGAGAACGACAGAATCATTGGCGACAAACGAAAAGCCTACGAGCAAGCCGGGTTGGAGAAGAAACAAGCGGAAAAGGTTCGTTCTTTGGAGGATTTCGCTTTTTCCGGGGATAACGATGCGGACGGGGTGGAAATGAAACTGCCGGACAGCGAGCCGGAACGGGAGCCGTTCAAGGATTATTCGAACAGCCGCTCCTCCGTCAACGCTTATAGGGACATCAACCGGCAGTTAGGTACATTTTACGAAACGCCGAAAGTGGACGAGGAAAAAGAGGATCTGAAAAGGCAAGTGGAGGAACTGACTGCCAAACTGGAGGAAAGACAGCAGCAGGCAGGCGGGATTGACGAGCAGGTTGCCTTGATGGAGAAAAGCTACGAGCTTGCCGCCAAGTATATGGGACAACAGGGACAGGATGGCGGCATCGTGCAGGTGCCCGTCACCGGAAAGGGCGATGACCGGGGCATGGGACAGCCCGCCGTGGCGGTGCAGGCGGCACGGGAGCGGACGGTATCGGGGCTGCAACAACCCCTAAGCGATGCGGAGTTCATGCGGCAGTACAGCCAGCCGAGAAACTACGGATTCAACACGGCGGTGGGCAGCGGTTACGCCATCGGGAAGAATACCATCCGGGCGTGCATCCACGGGGATCAGACCATCATGGACGGTCAGACGGTAAAGCTCCGGCTGCTCGAACCGCTGCAAGCGGGAAACTTTGTCATACCGCAGAACACCCTCGTTTCGGGAACGGGCAAGGTGCAGGGGGAACGGCTGGACATCGTGGTGTCGAGCATCGAGTACCGGGGGAACCTGCTGCCCGTGGAATTAGCGGTGTATGACAGCGACGGGCAGAAAGGGCTCTCCGTGCCCTCGTCACTGGAGCAGGAAGCGGCGAAGGAGGCGATGGCGAACATCGGCAGCGGGTTGGGAACAAGCATATCGTTGCGCAAAGTGCCGGGCAGCAGGTGGCGATGGACATCACAAGAGGGCTGATGCAGGGCGGCAGTCAGTACCTTGCCAAGAAGTTCCGGACAGTGAAGGTGCATCTGAAGGCGGGGTATGAACTGATGCTGTATGCCAAACAACAATAACGGAAAACAGAATATGAACCAGATTAAAAAAGAAAAGACAATGAAAAGATTTTTTGGATTGGTCGCCCTGCTTATGGGCATGGTGACGGGTGCGAACGCACAAGTGAATGACACGATACAGCGGGTTGCGGGCAACGACCTGTATCAGGGAATGACACGGAAACTACCCTACCGGCAGATGGTGACACCTTACGGGGTACAGGTGACTTTTTCGAAGACGGTGCATATCATTTTCCCCTCGGCGGTGAAGTACGTGGACTTGGGAAGCAACTGGATTATCGCCGGGAAAGCGGACGGTGCGGAGAACGTGATCCGGGTGAAGGCGACCACCGAAGGGTTTCCGGGGGAAACGAATTTCTCGGTGATTTGCGAGGACGGCAGTTTCTATTCATTCAACGCCCGGTATGCCCGTGAGCCGGAAATGCTGAACATCGAGATGAAGGACTTTTTGGAGAACGAGGACACGACGGACTTCAGCCATACCCGGATGAACATCTATTTCCGTGAGCTGGGTAACGAAAGCCCGCTCTTGGTGAAGCTGATCATGCAAAGCATCTACAAGGAGGACAAGCGGGAAATCCGGCATCTGGGGTGCAAACGCTTCGGGGTGCAGTTTCTCCTGAAATCCATCCATGCCCATAACGGGCTGTTCTATTTCCACACGGAAACGAAAAACAGGTCGAACGTGGCTTTCCAAACGGACTTTATCAAGTTCAAGGTGGTGGACAAGAAAGTGCCGAAACGCACCGCCATCCAAGAGCGGGTACTCGACTCGGTACGCAGCTACAACGAGGTGCTGGTGACGGAGGGGAAAGGCAGCGTGCGCACGGTGTATGTAGTCCCGCAGTTCACCATACCGGACGACAAGGTGCTGGTCATCGAGCTGTTCGAGAAGGACGGCGGCAGGCACCAGACTATCCGGGTGGAAAATTCGGATATAGTGGCGGCAAAACAGATTAACGAATTGAAAATCAAATAAAGGATGAAAAGGGTATTGTTATTTATCATGTTCTTCGGGGTGTGCCTGCATTTTAACCAGGCACACGCCCAACGGTGCCTGCCCGGAATGAGGGGAATCCAACTGACGGGCGGACTGTCAGACGATATGCGCTGGAAAAGCGGCAACGGCTTCGGCTACCATGCCGGGATAGCAGTCACGACCTACACGAGGAACGCCCACCATTGGGTAATCGGTGCGGAATACTTGGAGAAGCGGTACGACTACCGAGGCAGCCTCTATCCGGTGAGCCAGTTCACGGGCGAGGGCGGCTATTACCTGAACTTCCTTCCGACAGGAAGAAGACATTCTTCGCCGCACTGGGCTTGTCCGCCTTGCCGGGTACGAGACGGTGAACTGGGGCGAGAGCCTGCTGCCGGACGGCTCACGGCTGACGGATGAAGACAACTTCATCTACGGGGGTGCACTGACGCTGGAACTATCCGCCTATCTGACGGACAAGGTGGTGCTGCTGGTAAACGGGCGGCAAAGGGTGCTGTTCGGGGGTGATTGCGGGCGGTTCCACTCGCAGGTCGGCGTGGGAATACGATTTATGATTCGATAACGGCTATATATAATCATGTGTATGAGAACAACTATTTATAAAATGCTCGTGGGTTGCTACGTGGTGGCCGCCTCGTGCTTGTCGCAGCCTGTAATGACAAGCTGGATATTCAGACGAGATACCCGTTCACCGTCGGGACGATGCCCGTCCCGAAAAAGCTGAAGGTGAACGAGACGGCGGAGATACGCTGTGAACTCAAACGGGAAGGTCGCTGGGAGGATACCCGGTACACCATCCGCTGGTTCCTCTTTGACGGGAAAGGGACGCTGAAAACGGAGGACGGCACGGTGCTGCTGCCCAATGACCGCTACCCGCTCACGCAAGAGACGTTCCGACTGTACTATACCTCGCAGTCGGACGAGCAGAGCGGCTTCACGGTCTGGGTGGAGGATTCGGACGGACAATCGGTTGAACTGGAGTTCGACTTCAATGCGGACAATGACAAGGAGGACGGGGATGGAAGTGGAATTGAGGAAGAGTGAAGTATCGGCACTGGCGGAGCTGAAAGACCTGTGCAGGCACGAGTGTACGGCTGAACGGTGCGCCGATGCCGTCCGGGAGTTCGGCTGGTCGCTGGAACACGTGCCGGAGAATATGAAAACCCCGGAGATGTGCCGTCGTGCGCTGGAAGCGAGTGCGGAGCTGGGCTACGGGCATCTGGCGCTACTGCATCACATCCCTTTTGCGGAGGTCTGCATGGAAGCCATGCGGGACTGGTACGGGGACGGCAGAGCCGACCTCCACGAGGTAGCCTCGGCAATCCGCCCGGAGGTGTTCGACGGGAAGATGGCGGACTTTCTGGTGGCGGAGGACGGCAGGTGCCTCTCCCTGCTGCCCGTCCACCTGCAAACGCCGGAGCGGGCGGAGAAGGCGGTGGAGGTGTCGGGGGCGTCAGCCTCCTTTCCGACAGGGTGAAGCCGGGGCTGAAAACACCGGAGCTGTGGCGGAAATGCGCCGAACACGGCTGGATGTCGTTCGTGGCGATACCGTGGAGGGAACGCTCGCCGGAAGCGTGCCTGACGGCGTACCTGAACTATCCCGATATGATACGTGCCCATCCCCACGTCGTCCCGCAGCCCGTGGAGAGCTATTGCAACGTGTACTCGCTGTGCCGCCTGATGGAGCAGATGACGGGCGAGAAATTCACCTACGGGCAGATGGCGGACTTCTACGGGGGAAAGCCGATGGTGGTCAAGTACATGGAGCTGCCCGAAGTCTTCTGAAAGACCGTGAGGTGACTTTTGACCGCCGGCAGGAGAAGTTCCGTATCGCCCCGATCAGCCAGAAGGAAGAACAGAAGGAGGAACAGAAGCAGGGGGAACGGCAACGGCAGGAACGGAACGAAGCCCCCAAGCGGCGGGGCGGAATGAAAATATGAAACAACCCATAAAAAAACAACAGTAACATGGAACAAGAAGAAAGGATGTATCAAGTGCCTCTGGATATGATGTGCAGGCACGAGCGCACGGCGGAGGTATGCCGTGCCGCCGTTGAAGAGGACGGCTGGCAGTTGGAGAACGTGCCCGAAGAGGTGAAGACACCGGAGCTGTGCCTGCGTGCACTGGAAACGGAGGCGGGTTTCGGACACGGCTTCCACCGGGGACTGGTTCAATATATCCCTTTTGCAGAGGTGTGCATGAAGGTGCTGAAGGAGTGCCGGGAGAACAACCCGGAGGAACTCTACTGGATAGCGACGGCAGTACGCCCGGAAGTAATGAACGGAGAAATGGCGGACTTCCTGCTGCCGCTGGACGGCAGGTGTATCGGCATCCTGCCCGTCCACCTGCAAACGCCGGAGCGGGTGAAGGTGGCGGTGGAAACGTCGGGGATGTCCGCTATCGAGAAGGACGGGGTGCTGAAAAGCCTGCTCACGCCGGAGGTGTATGTCAAGTGCGCCGCCCACAGTCAGGAGTCGTTCACGATGATTCCGTGGGCGGAACGCTCGCCGGAGGTCTGCCTGATGGCAAAGACGCTGTACCCGGATCTGCTGGAGAAACAACCGGAGCTTGTGCCGGAGAGCGTGCATAACCAAGACAGCATCTATACGCTGAACAACCTGATGGAAAGCCTGACGGGGGAAAAGTTCAGCTATCGGCAAATGACGGACTTTTATAACGGCAAGCCGCTGAACGTGAAACGGATGGAAACGCCGGACGGCGTGCAGAAGGACAAGGTGGTAAGGTTCGACAAGGAAACAGGGGACTTCTCCTTTTCTGCCATACGGCAGGAACGGAAAAGGGGGTTGAAAATGTAATACCCGGTCAGTTTTGTTCAAAAGGCTATATCACTGCGATGTAGCCTTTTCTGTTTTTAGTTGAACGACAGGTTTCTTTTGCTTCTTTTCTTTTCCACCCCGTTCATGAAAGAAAGAAGTGCAAAATAGCCCGTGAACAAAAAAGGGGTGCTTAAAGCATCCCTTCATCGGCATAGCTGAGATAGCTGTCCTCGGTCAGTATGATGTGGTCTAAAAGATGTATGCCGATAGCCTCGCAGCCTTTTTTCAACTGGCTGGTCAGGTGGTTGTCCAGCGTGCTCGCCACGGTTGTACCGGACGGATGGTTGTGCGAGAGTATGATTATCGAAGCATGGGAAACGAGAGCCGTCTGGAGGACGATGCGTATATCCACCACGGTGCTGTTCATCCCGTTTCGTGAGATACACGAACACCCAGCAGCTTGCCTGCGCCGTTCAGGTACATGACCCAGCACTCTTCATGGTGCTGCATACAATCCTCGTAAACGGGTTTGAACAGGTCGTAAGACTCTTTGGAAGAGTGGATTTTAATTCTCTTGGATGCGTCAGCGTCCTTGTAACTTACGGTGATTTGAGGAAAAGACAGTGTATTCATAATGCAAAAAATTAAAAGTGAAACATTTATTTTTTTGCTTTGGGGCACGGGAAAAGAACGGACTTCATGCAAGACTTTTGCGTGGAATACGACCCGAAGGTGTGGAGATTGCACGCAAAACCTGCAAGGTCAAGCCTTGCTACTTGTCCGTTTTTCCCCGTAGATTGGCTAAAAAATGAGTGTGGAGCTTGGCTAAAAATCCGGTGGGTCAAAGGGTTTCTTTTGCTTCTTTGTCTTTGTCCGCATCCGGCTCACTGAAAGAAAAAGAAGTCCGTCCGAAATGTAGGGTGGTCGGGGTTGAACGGGTGGTAAAAATAGAAGTCCGGGCGGATCGCTACCCGTCCCGGACTTCCGGCGATGAAACACAAATAGTTCACGAAAGAAAGTAGCGGGCGGATTTCTCCGCCCTGCCCTTTGTCGTTAGGCTGCAATCTCTTCGGGTTGCGGTTGTTCTTCGGGTTGCGTGACCTTGCGCTCCTTTACCCGTTCCTGTACCAAGAGGACGGCTTTCTTTTCCTCGATACGCTGGTGTCGCTTCTCGTACACTTCGTTGTACTCGTTCTCAATGGTGGCGAGTGCTTCGGGCATGTGCTTGCGTGCGAAGTCAAGCAAAAGGGATGCTTCGGTATTGTTGCCGTATGCACTTCGGAAATTGGCTATCAGATAGTCCCTGCGAATGATAGTTTTTATCTTGACGGTGAGATTAGCCACAATATTCATTTTGTCCTCGTTCGTGAGATAGTGTTTCCCTTCCTCGGTGATACCCACGGCTGTAAAATGTTCCTCCCGCAAATGGGATAGCATGAAGAAATAAAGTATCTTTTCCTCGTCCGCACTAAACCTGCCGCTCGTGATGTCGGCTGCAAGTATCTGCTTTTTGGTGTCCTCTACCGTCCGTTCAAGGGCTATCTCCTTGTTGCGCTCGTCCTGCTTCTCCAATTTCTGAACGGGTGAGAGCGGTGCGGCTGCGGGTGTCCCGTCCGTTCCCTGCGCTTCGGTGACGTTCTCCACGTAACAGAAATCAATCTCCTTTTGCCCTATCTTGGCATAGACGGTGATTTCTCCCGTTTCGCTCCTGCGGCTGATTTCCTCCTCCTGCTCCGTGTAGTCCGCCCACTGCTGCTCGTAACGGGTGCGGGCTTCCTCGTAGCGTTCGGGGCTGTTGAAATTCTCGGCTTTGGGTTCTTTGGGGCTGTTGGGAAAGGCGGTGTAGCTTTCAAGGGTTTCGACCTCGTAGCCCGAAGCGATTAGCCGTTCTACTACCGTTTCGTTGGTGCTGTATCGGTCACGACAGAGCGATACGCTCGGTTGGTTCTGCATGATTCGCACGGCTCGCTCCATGAGGAAAGAGGCGTTCATTTCGGCAAGGCACGTGCGGTTGGCGCAATGTCCACACCCACCGTCACAGAACAACAGCAAGTTGTTGGTGTTGTGGGCGCACGTGGCGCACTCGGTCTTGTCGAAGTGGTAGTATTTCAAGTCGGTGGTAAAATTCTGCTCGATGCGCTTGGCTACATCGGCAGCTTTCAGTCCCCGCCAACTGTTATACGTTCCCTCGTCCTGCAAATGCTTCTCGTACACTTCCCTCTGTATGTCCTCACCGTATCGGCAGATTTCGGCTGCCACGCTGATAGACAGCTCGTCCGTCTCCAAAAGGTGGGCGATTTCGGGAATAAGGGCGGTAAATTTCAGACGGGTACGGATGTAGTTCTCGTTCTTGCCGAAAAGTATCGCCAACGTCTGTACGGTGTGACGTCCGCTCTCTATCAGTTTTTGATAGGCGGCAGCTTCCTCTATGGGTGTCACGTCCTTACGCTGCAAGTTCTCGGTAATCGCCATTTCCTCGGCTGTCTCGTCCGACAACTCGGAAACGATAGCCGGAATTTCCTCGCTGCCAGCGATGACGGATGCACGGTATCTGCGTTCCCCGAAAACAATCTCGTAACGGTCTGTTCCGTCAATGGGGCGCACGGTGATAGGCTGTAATACTCCCTGCTGCTTGATGCTCTCGGCAAGTTCGTAAAGGCTCGCTTCATCGAAGTGCTTACGTGGGTTAAAACCACTCGGCTGAATGTTTGCCAACGCTACCATAGTGATGTTTCTCTCTGCTGCTGATTGATTTACTTTTGTCTTCATAATTCGTTTATTTTAAGTTGATTGTTTATTATTCTTGATAAAATTATTCGATTGAGAAATCGGTTTCTTTGCTATCTTTCTTTCTCCGCTCCGGCTCACGAAAGAAAGTAGCGGGCGGACTGCTCCGCCTTGTGAGCCTTATTTGCGGTTATAACATACGTTTTGAAACTCTATTTTCCTCTCTATCGCATGGCGCAACGTGTAGGCAGTTCCGCCGTCGGGGTGCTGTCGTAAAATACCACGAGATAGGCGGAGTTATCCAATAGGTAATTATTACGATGCAAGAAACAACGGTCTGAATATTCATCCTGCAAAATTATCACCTCGTCCGCTTGGGCTAAAATAGCGTTATAATGCTGCTTGTCGGCTTGGGTGTATCGGTCTGCCTGCCCTTTGAACGGGATAACGGCTTTTAGCTGAATGTACGGGAATACCTTTTTGGCGTTTAAAACTTCCTCGGCTGCGATAAGGTCGAAGCCGTTCGCCATGCCCGATAAAAACGTATGGTAGTCACGTTTGCAAAGTTCGGTTATCGCCGTATAGGTGTCAAAGCCTATATCTGTCAATCTCTTTTGCGTGTCGGGGCTGTTCCTTGTCATTCTTTCGGCTCGGTGTCCCGAAAAAGAGACGGTCTTTTCCTTTAACCAAAAATCACGCTCGGCACGGCATTGTATCAACGTCCTGCGTAGGGTTGTGAACTCCTGCCCGTTGGTATGACGGTATTTGTAATCGAAATAGATTTCCCCTCGGAATGCTCCCAAACAGCATTGTTTATATGTTTCCTCGCCAAAAAGTTTTGTTTCGGCTGCTCCGTTCCTAATGAATGTCTTTGTTTCCATATCGGTAAATTTTAGAGTATTAAAAGAATGATTATCAAGATGAACACGATACCGACAAACAGCCGCCAAACAAGGGCGAGAATGAACCGTGCCACGAAGTAAAACAGAGCCACGGCAAGCCATAAGGCGAAAAACTGCCCTGCGGTGGTGGTGAGAAAGTAAACCACCACAGCCCAAAGGATTAGGCGGTAAATCAGTTTGGAAATGAGTATCGTTTTCATGTTCTTGGGTGTTGTCGGGCGGATTGCTCCGCCCGTGGTTGTTTAATAGTTTCCTTTCGGGATATATAGATTATCGCTATCAGCCGGAAAGTGTTGTAATCAGCCGTTCCCCGATAATTTAGGGACAATTCATACGAAAGGTGTCCTTCCTCTATGTAGAAAGTGAAGCGCAAACCGTTGCGGGTAATCGTTCCTTTTGAATGGTCTTGTTTCTCCCACCTTATAGTTTCATTTTCAATATCTTTGAGAAATTCCGCTACTTTCTGCGTATTTTCCGTATCTTCTTCCGCTACTTGGTTGTATATCGAAGTATAGTAATTTATCCAGTCGTTCACTTTCTTGGCGGTGAACGTACCGATATTGCACGGCTTTTCATATTGCTTGGTTACTCTCTCGATGTCGTAGCGGTTTACGTTCTTAAAATGCTCCATATCGGCAGCTATCTTGTATTTGTTCTCCTTGTATATCTTGCTCACATGGAAACGGATGCCGTTACACGTGAACTCGATGCGCAAGCCGTAAAATGCTGGGTATTCACCGTCTACCACGTGGTAGCCGTATTCCGCTTGGGGTATATACTTCCTTATCTCCTGCATGAGGGGAGACAGCTCTTTTTTAGCCTGTTCCGCCTTGTCCGTAAACATCGCATTTGCATTTAACTCGTTAAATTCCTTTTCTGATAGTGTTTTCATCTTCCTATGTTTTTGGGGGCGGATTGCTCCGCCCGTTGTTTATACTCTTGTTTCTTGCTTCCCGTTTAGGCTGCCACGGGTTCGTTTATCGGTTCTGTCACCCGTTCGGCTATCATCTTTGCCGCCTTGTTCACGTCTCCCAATATTTCCACCAAAAAGGCGGGTTCTTCCTTTAGCTTGGTGAGCCAGTGTTTCAGATAGGCAGCGTTGTTGTCCTGCGGTGCGGCTGCATAGCCGAAGAACGCACCGCAAAGGGCGGATGTGAGTTCTGCAACAAGTTCCTCACGTGCGTAGAGCGCATCACCGAAAAAATTGCCGAACGTGCGGTTCAACCGTTGGGGGCTTCCCGTGCTGTGCGCCATTTCATGCAGGAGCGTGCCGTAAAACTCCGCTCCTTGCGGGAACTGCCCTTTTTCGGGGCAAACGATGTAGTCGGCTGACGGGACATAAAAGGCACTATCGGAATACTTTACCTTAATAGGGCAATACCAATTCTGCGTATAAACCAACTCGTCCAGCGCATCGAAAATCATCCCGTCCGAATGGTTGTCGGGCTGCTCGTTCTTCTTCATCCGCTCGTAGCGTTCGGGGTGCTTCTCGGCAAAATTGGTCTGCTCGATATTGAAGACGTTGTAATACTTCATCTGCGGGATGACCTTGTAATTTTCCTGCTCGGTTGCGGACAACTTGCGGTATTCCTCGTATTTGATAGTCTTTTTCGTTTCCTTGTGTACCACGAACTTAAACCAATAGTAAACGGGAAACGAACGTGCGCCCTTGTTGATATTCACTTCTTCCTCCTTTGCTTGGTTGAACGTGAGGAACACGGGCAAAGAGAATTTCATAAATTCCGTGTAAAACAATAACATCAAGACGTTGCCGCCATTATAGACCGTCCCTCTGATGTTACGGGGCAAACCTTGTTTAAGGCTCGTTATCCACGGTTTTTGCCAATCCGTTTTCAAGCACTCGATTTTCTTTACCAATAACTCCGTGAACATCGGTGCAATCTTTTCGATAGTGTTGTTCGTTGTCGTTGCCATAACTTTACGCTTTAAAATTGTTACTACTTGTTTTCGTTATCATCGCTTGCCGCCCCAACCATTTTTTTCCCTTGGCTGATTGGGAAGAACATTGACAATCATAGAAAGCGGAAAGGGAGAATTGCAACCATCTGAAAAATGGTAAATACTACCCGCAGGGTGGAGATTTAGCATTTTTTGCGGATTTGCTTTCTCCCCCGCCTACCTTCGTCAATGTTTTTCCAATCAGCTTAGGGAAAAAATCGCCTTCCAGTAGATTGAATGAATGACAGGTTACTTGCCCGGTGCTAAAAAGAAAAGTAAAGACGGAAAGACGGGAACCCCGGTTTCCGGAAAAGGGAAAAGAAAGGCTGGTTGGTCATTGCGGGAGGGAAAGACGGCTCTTTGCCACGCAAGCGTTTCTTTTTCGCCAATTCATCGGGTCAGAAAAAGGGATGCTTGCGTGGCAATGTGCCGTGCGGGTTGGCGAGGAGCTTGCCGTCCGGTTTACGGTAAACGGACGGAGCGGTCAGGCTGTCCGGCTTGCGGATGGCCGTGCGAGGGAAGTGGCGGAAAACGGGCGGTAAGTTCCGCAGACAAGGGGTGATTCTTTCGACCATGGCAAAGCCCGGACTCCTTGACGTCCAGATAAGGGTGAATCCATATTCATCCAGCGTTAGGGATTGAAGGGTAAAGCCCACAGCCCGGCGAGGACTTGGAAGGGAAAGCCCGCCCGTTCACGGGAACGCCCAAAGACATCCACGCGTACCTGCCATTTTCCTGGTATTTCCTGCCTTTTCATCTCCCGGGCAATGACAAAGCTACGAGTACGAAGCAAAGCAAAGACAAGTCCTACATAAACGAACCGTTTGAATCATAACCGTTTATATATTTGCTATATAACTTAAAAATAGCGGATATGGAAATAGTGACTATCGAGAAAAAGACCTTCGAGGAGATGAGAAACAGGTTCAACCGTTTCAGCGAACATATACGGAATTTGTGTTCACGGTACAGACCACCGGAAAAGATGAACTGGCTGGACAACGCCGACGTGTGTGAGAAACTGAACGTGAGCAAGCGGACATTGCAGGCGTACCGTGACGGGGGACTGCTGCTTACAGCCAGATCAACCACAAGATTTATTACAGGTTGGAAGACGTGGAAGAGTTTATAGAGAACATGAGCCGGGAACTGATAGACAGGGAAGAAGATGGAGGTGATAACTAAGGAAATGGAAGAGGTACAAGCGTACTTCGCCGCGTTGGAACAAGGCATGAGGTACGTGGATAACGTGACGGCAAATTTCTGCCCCGCAATGAACGGGGAAGTGTACCTGACGGGAGAAGAAGTATGCCGTATTCTGCACATCACGCCGAGGACTTTACAGGACTACCGCACGCAGCGGATCATCCCGTACATCTCCCTACCGGGCAAGACCTTGTATCGCCAGTCGGACTTGCTGCGTATGCTGGAGGAAAACTATGTACGGATGGAGCCAAAGAGCAAACGAAGGAAAAGCCCTGCTTAACTTCATGCAGGGGTGCATTGGAATATGCGGCAAAGGCAGGAACACCGTGTTTGGAGTTCCTGCCTTTGCCGCATTTTGCACACCGAGGAAAAACGGTTCAAGCGGTTTCACGCAAGGCTGTTACCTTTCGCTGCTGCCTGCCGGCTTTCTTTTCTTCCTTGTCGAGAACATTCTTCTGCATAGCCGCAAGATTGGCGGAGATGGAACGGAAATCGGAACTGACCATCTTGTTCGTCATCACCGCATAAATCTGCGTGGTACTGATATGCTTGTGACCGAGTATCTTTGAAAGAGCCTCAATCGTGCCACCATTGCACAGATAGACCGTCGTGGCGAAAGTATGACGGCTTAGGTGGAAGCTGACCTCCTTGTTGATACCACAAGCCATGGCTATCTTTTTAAGCTGGTTGTTGCACGTGCCGTTGCTCGGCATGGGGAACACGAAATCATCTTCCGCAAGTCCCTTGTAACGTTCGATCAGTTCTTTGGCTATCTCCATCAACGGGACGTTGCTCGATACCCTGGTCTTGGTGCGGCGGGTAATAATCCATTCCTCGCCATCGAAATCCATTCGCTGGATCTTGTCGTAGGTTAATGTCTTTATATCTATGTAACTCAAACCGGTGAAACAGCCAAAAAGGAACATATCACGGACAAGGCAGGCCTGCTTGCTTTTAAAAGTGGCATTGGCTATTGTCCTTATCTCTTCTTCCGTGAGGTAGCCCCGGTCGGTTTCCTCCATTTCAAGCTGGTACTCGCTGAACGGATCAGTGGGGATAATACCCCTGCGCCAAGCCTTGTCGGTCAGGCTAAGCACGGGCATGGTGTATATCCAGAGGGTATTCGCGCTCAATCCTTTTTCGTTGCGCAGATAACTATCGAAATCGTCGATGAAATCTTTCGTCAGTTCCTTGTACGCCATATCAGTGCGCTTCTTTTTCTCCCACATGAAGGTTTCGAGGTGTTTGTAAACGGTCAGGTATTTAGTATAGGTGGACTGCGAACGGAGGTTCTTCTTCACCATCTCGCCAAATTCCCGGTTCATGTTCTGGAAGTCTTTCAGTATGCAGTTTTCCATCACGCCGATACCCAAGAAGGCATTGCGCACCTTCTCCGCGGTAACAAAATCGTCCTCCCGTAATATCCGATAGTAATGGTTGTTTATACGGGTTCTGATTTCATCCAACTGCGGGTTGATTTCCTCGGCTTCACTTGCCCTGCCTTTCACTTTCCCTGCTTTGGTAAGCCACAGGGAAGGGGTGACAAACAGCTTCGCGCTGAATGGTGCAGGCTCGCCATTGATGGTGATGCGTACCATTACCGGAACTTTCCCGTCACTTACTCTCACTGCTGTTCTCTTTAAATAGAACAGAACTTTAAAGGTACTTCTCTTCGTTTTCATAACTCTAAAAATTCGTTTGTAAAGGTAATTACTTTCCCGTTATCATGAGCTATGAAGAATTACGCAAAATGGTGAAACAGAACTTATTATATCTATACTGGTATATTGCTATACTGGTAATGACTTAGTACCTGAACTCTGGCTTAAACCTACTTTTTGAGGCTTTCTTTGCCGGGAGCTGTTCCTTACCGCTCTGCATCCAAGATGCTGACCTACTTATTTTTAAGTTGAACTTTGCTTTTCTTTGCGGCTAATCCCGATTTTTTAGTAAAAAATACATTTTATCCATTTTTCATTCATTGCGATTAAAATTTCCATGTACTTCCGTCAACAGCTTCCCCCCCACACTATTTCACAATAATCTCTTCTATAGGTTGTTTCAACTCCTTATCCAATGGATACGACTGATACTTCACTTTATCAAAATCAATCTTCTTCATATTAATACAACGAATATTGTTATTATATGCCGTTTTATAATACACTTTCCTGTTTGTCAAATCAATAGCCGAAGTCCATTGTGTAGCACTGGGAATATCAGGTGCTTTTCCTGACGCATGTTCTATACCGACAGGAATATCAAAATTATTCAGAATATGAAAACTTTGTAATATAGCGTCATACGCTGTAGGGCACGCCGAAGCTGTTGCCTTATAAAACGCTACACGAACAAAACGGGATGGAGGAGTCACATCCCCCGGAATGCCATGGAATCCAGCACCTGCGCCAAAAGGGAAAATAGTCACCCCACCCCATTGCTGTGGAGTGACAGCCCCGGATACAAATTTACATAATTATTCAAGTTAGTCACCTGCCATGGAAAATCGGGAGAATTGGTGAGTACTCCTACCCTGTTTTCATAAAAATGAGGAACACCATCCACAAACTCCAATACCACTTGATTTCCTTTAGCATCGCCAATGCGCCAATGTACCGTAGAACTTTTACCAGGTTTATCAAGAGACACCACCTTCACCCCTTCTATAGCTGCTTTCACTTCGTCTATAGTAGCAAACTGGGAAAGCATCCAGTTCACCACCTGCAAATCCGACAAAGTAGTTGCATTTTGAGCCTCATCATATTCTTCATACTTCCCATAATGAGGAAAATAAAACAATCCAGCCGAAAGTCCTACTTCATTCAGTCCTTCAGCCACAAAGTCTTTCTGAATGATAGCCAGTCCTACCATACCATATTTAGCCCGAAATCTCAAGCCATTTACACCCGTTGGAGTATAAGATACCAATTCTTGTCCTCTGGGAACAACAACATACTCACTCGGAAGGTAACTATTCCCCCACTCTATGGTACGTGCCTGCACATATCCACCATCTTCGGCCAGGAACGAAATACCGGTACATGCCGATCCGCTTGCAATGCCAGTCAGCAACAAGGCCAAAGCTATTAAAATCTTTTTCATAACCATTTTGAATCTATTTATGATATTAAGAACAAAACATCGGATATTTTGGTTCTTGTTTTACGCAACAAAGGCAATCAAAGCCGTCAAACAATGTTCCGACACTGATTGCCATACAAATAGACAAGAATGGAAAAACGAAAGGAGTGACAAGTTCTGAATTTGATTATATTTAAAGAAAAAGGAGATGAATCTAAAAGAAACTCATCTCCTTAACCCTAAATTATTTATTCAGTAAACAATTTACCACATCTTTTTCCCGTTCTTTAGGTTGTACGGTCAAGCTAACCACTGCACCCTCTTTCAGAGTAGCTTCTACAGTGGTTTGCCCTGTAGCATGCAATTTGAAATGCACATTCCAATCTTTTGCCACGCAGGAAACAATAAAATCTTTCCATCGGCTTCCTGCAACAGCATTTCCTGCATACCTATCATGCCACTGCCTCCCCAGTTATGATCAGGCGTCCAGTCATAGCCTGGTCCCCAAAAAGCGGGAAAACGATGAGGGCCGTTTGCCATTTTCTCTAAGGTAAGTTGTGCAGCCTCCTCTGTCATTCCCAGACAGGCTGCCCAAATATTATCTTGCTTCCACCCGGTATGGGAACGGAATTTCTGGGCATCAGGATCATATAAATAGGTATTACGAGCTATTTCCAGACCTTCCCTGCCCACTCCGTAAATACGCCAGGGAAACACGGGATAAAGTTGAGGGGTTTCAATATTATTCACCCGTTCCCAAACCTGTGCCGGAGCAATCATTTCCTTCCCATCCACTATGCGCAAAGGAATCTCAGGAATACGTGCCAGCATATCCGGTTTACGCCTATAAGTTTGTAAAACAGAGCGCAGTGCAGCAATGGTTGAGGATGGATTGTAGGCCATCTTATAAGTTTCACAAGCCGATCCTGGATAAATCACTAGTTTACCGCTACCATCCAAATCCTTACGGCCACGTTGTAACGCAAGCTGACGATAATGTTCATCAAAGAAACTAAGCGAACTTTCTATTAAAGGAGTATAACAGCTGATATCCAAACTGTCATAACGTGCTGTTTCCAATATCATCTGACAGAACTCAAGAACGGTATCCCATTCGTATTCTAACCATGCATTATATTCCAAGCCTTTATCAAAACTCGCAGGACGCTTAAAACCATACTCTGCAGGGTTAGGAAGACCAAAGTTCTCCATTTGCTCAGTGAAACAAGCGCCAGCATGTCCCCAATAGGCACGAGTACGCGCTTCGGCTGTCGGCAACAAACGCAGATAAAAGTCAAATTGTGATTTCATCAAGTCAAAGTCACCGCTTTTCAACATAGGCCAATAAACCAAACGCTGATTCTGTGCAGTCATGGTTCCTCCTCCCCATTTCCGGAATCAGGGTGAATTCCATTATCTGATCCACATACATAGGATCAAAAGTAAACAGTCCCCCGTTAAACTTTGTAGGCCACTGGCTATAGGCGTTACATCCCAACATATAGCGGAACAGTGTATAGTTACGGATAGCATCTCCCGCTTCACCTTCCC
>ENA-OQCK01000024-OQCK01000024.1-human-gut-metagenome-genome-assembly--contig:-NODE-24-length-84130-cov-3.905527_pt1 | contig 84130 bp, 85 predicted proteins | sample MGYA00242498_ERZ504578 | MGnify/ENA primary metagenome ERZ504578 (study PRJEB26092, sample SAMD00036229) | human gut metagenome | host: Homo sapiens | study: EMG produced TPA metagenomics assembly of...
ACATTTCTATAACCATCGCAGACCGCATATGAGTATCGGGTATAAAATACCTGCTGTGGCGCATCTGGAGAAGGGAATACAGAAGAAAATGTGGAAGAAGAAAAAATATCCTTCCACAAGTAGCAATAAAAAGAAGGATGCAATATCTTTGCAAAGCCGGACAGCAAGTCCGGGCGAAGGCGCAGGACAGCGCACCTGACAAAGACAGAATGCCTCTTTTAGGGGCACCCAGTCTTGCCGGACAAGCAAGCACGGGCTCTGCAAATGCAGCAGGATGACTGTCAACAGAATCAGGACAACTCACTTTGCTGTGTCTACTATATCAGCAGGGCTTGGGAAGAAGTGACTACTGAACCAGTACAACATTCCAAGAACCGTCTACTGATATCGGTTATAAAAAGAAAAAGCGTCTAGCTAAATCAGGAAAAGACAGCGTATTGTATTTACCGCTTGTTTACCTTCTAATGTAAAGCAGTTTACCATAGGGTGTAACGGCCGTTACTCCATATTGTAACGGTCGTTACACCATAGTGTAAAGCCTTTTACCTCGTAGTGTAAATGAAGTTACCGTTTGGGGTAACCGGAGTTATCATGTGAGGTGACCGGAGCTGTCATGTGAAGTCGTACTCTTCTACATAAGCGTCGAAGTACTCCGTCCGTTGGAGTCCTAAGTTACGGGCAATTGCAATGACTTGTTGCTGCTCGGTTGGTGAGAGCAAAGTTTCCCCTTTCCGCTTCTGATAATATCTTCGGATACCCCATAAGCCGATGAGCCGGTAGCGGAACGTGCCGGACTGGCCGACAGAGATGGCTTCTGCCGTATGGATAAAGCCTTTGGCATAGCGCACTTTCTTATTCGAGCAATAATATTTGCATTTTCCCGCTGTGGACTCTATTGCTTTCGGATTCAGTACATATAGGAAGATGTTGTTTGAGGGTGCATACGTATATGCAATCCGGCGCAGGCAGGTGTCAGTATAAGGGCATGTGTCAGTAGCGCATAAGCCGAAGTTATGGGGAACTTTGGAATAATTGAAAGTTTCTTCTTTCATCATTTTTTTGTTTAAAGTTCCGCAAAGGTACAATTAGTTTGGAGATTGATGGGTGCTTCACCTGATATTTGTTTTATCCCGAAAATATTATGTATTTTACGTAACGTGAAATGCGTAACGTAAAACATGGAATCATTCCGCCTTCCGGTTTCCGCATTTCGTCTTCCCCATTCCGCACCCCGTCCGTAAATGCTTCCCGCTTACTTGCCGCAGGACTATATTTGCAGAAAACATTTGCATATTCCCATGAAGACAAACTCTGTGATTCTATTGGTGTTGTGGCTTGCGGCGTGGCCGTTCTGCTGCCGGGGGCAAGGCTATATCAGTTACGACTATCTGCCCGAAGTTCGTTGAAGGATGACCTCGGCAACGAGTATGGTTCGGGCAGCCTGATGATGGTATCGGGAAGGTATAACCTGCCGCTTTCCGTCAGGCATGACGACAAGGGCAGGCTGGTGGCGTGGTCGGCAACCGTCAATGCTGCCTATGGCGTATTCCATAATAAGGGGCAGGCGCGGGAGTTGAATCCGGACAATCTGCTGAATGCCAGTCTGAATATCTCCCACATCCGTCCCCTGTCCGACAAGTGGAGTATCATAGCCTCTGTGGGCGGCGGTGTCTATGCCCCGTTGGACGGGGTTTCCATGAAGACCCTACTGGCTAATGGAGCAATCATCTTTGTCTATAAACTGCGGAAGAACCTCGACTTGGGCATCGGTGCGGGGTTGACGAACTCTTACGGTATCCCGATGATACTGCCCATGATGTACTTCAGTTGGAGGAATGCCGGCAGGTATGAGCTGAAAGTGGATATGTCCAGCGGCATGAAAGTGTCCGTCGCCACCTGGCTGAACAAGAAGCTGAAGCTGGAACTGACCGCCCTCGATATGGACGGCATGTCTGCGTGATGGAAGTCGACGGGAAATCGAAAATCTATTCTACCGTCATGCTGAGGTCATACATCAGTCCTTCGTGCCAGTTGAGTAGGAAGACGGCTGTTTATCTGGGAGTGGGCGGTAACTGGATACGCGGGATAAGTATGTCGGACCGTAGTTTGAAAGGTTTTCTCAATAACTTCAAGAACGATGAGGACGAGCCTTGCTTTAGACCGACTCTGCGCCTGACGGTGGGATTCAGGTATACGCTGAAATGACAAATGCCATTTTAGTAAAGACAAGAGGTAAAATAGTATCTTTGTCGCAATAACAGACATGTTGTATGGTAAAGTATTTATTAGTAGAAGATGAGCGCTTCGCCTACGAAGAGCTGAAGCGTATGATGCAACGGCTGCGCCCTTCCTGGCAGTTGGCGGGCTGGGCAGAGAGCGTGGAGCAGGCTGTACTGCTCTTGCGTCAGGGTAGCCTGGACTTGATGATTGTAGATATCCGCTTGTCCGACGGGTTGAGCTTTGAGATATTCGAGCAGTGTCCCGTCGATTTGCCCGTTATCTTCACCACCGCCTACGACGAATATGCCATCAAGGCTTTCAAGGTAAACAGCATCGACTATCTGCTGAAACCCATTGAAGAAAGCGACCTAGAAGCAGCCTTGTGCAAGTTCGAGCGCAACAGTGCCCTCCGTTCTGCGGCTCCCGAATATCGGTAACTGGAACTCGGCTACTTGGCAGCCAACAAGAAGAACCGTTTTCTGGTGCAGGTGGGCGATACCTTCCGCTACGTAGAAACTCCGGATGTCGCTTTCTTTTATAGTGAGGACAAGCTGACTTATCTGCACCTCTTCTCCGGGAAACGGTATATCATCAGCTACTCGCTGGACCAGTTGGAGGGAATGCTGGATAGGGATGTTTTCTTTAGGGTTTCAAGGAGCTGCATATCCAACATTAGGTCCATCCGGAAGAGTTCCAGGTACTTCGGCAGTCGCTTGAAGCTTTACTTCGAGCCGGAGTGCCCGCACGAGGTATTGGTGAGCCGCAGTCGCGTGGCCGATTTCTTGAAATGGGTGGACGGAGTGGTATGAGTTATAAGTTATGAGGCATAAGAGATACATATTCCTTTTTATACTGACGGTTTCCGTCTCGTTGCTTGTCATAGGGTGCGTTTATAACGTCATCAGCGGTAAGCCGTGGTATGCGAATATCATGGTGCAGTTCTTTCTGAATCTTCCTTTGTGCATAGGGCTGGGGTTCATCGACTTGGGGTTATCAACTTGATATATAAAAGACTGAAACAGCGCAACAATGCGGTGAGGATTCTGGTGGATATTGTGTTGACCACTGCACTGGCTGTTCTGTTGACGTACATCTTGAACTTCCTGCTGATGGGCGGGCATGGAAATTTCTGGCATATCCTGAGAAACTCCCTGCCGGTAGTGCCGTGGAACTGGATTATCGTTCTGCAGATAGAGATATTCTTCTATAGCCTGCAACGTTCGGAGATGGAGAAGCAGATGGCTGTCATCGAGAAGGAGAAGGCGCTGTATCAGTTCGAGGTGCTGAAAAACCAGATTAATCCTCATTTCTTATTCAATAGTCTGAATGTCCTTGCCTCCCTTGCTTATCAGGATACCGAAAAGACGAACCGGTTGCCAAGAAGCTGTCTACGGTGTACCGTTATCTGCTCACTACGCATGGCAGAGCTACGGTGACCGTGCAGGAAGAACTGTCGTTCGTAGAGTCGTATTTATACCTGGAGCATATCCGCTTTGGCGATGCGCTGCATGTGGAGATAGAAGATGATTTGCGGAATCATCATTGTCTCGTCATTCCTGCCAGCATACAGATGCTTGTGGAGAATGCCTTGAAGCATAATATCAGTACAAAGAAGTCGCCGCTGATAGTCCATATATCCATAGGAAACGAAAGGATTACGGTACGCAACAATCTTCAGTTGCGCAACTATGTGGCCAGTAACGGAGCGGGATTGAAGAACCTGCAGCGGCAGTATGCCCTATACGGCACGCTGGTGGAGATTCTTAAGGACGAAAAGGAGTTTGTGGTGAAACTTCCCTTTGTGGGCGAAGACGTGAACCGTCTCAGCACAATATAGTCCTCTTCCCGAAGAAGAATCTGGAAACGTGCATCTTGTCCATAGCCCACGCCATACCCATGCAGCCGCTAAGAGTGAAGGCGGTGGCAGTGACAAGGAACAGCATCCCCGTAGGGTCGAAGGCGAACACGGGCAGAAACGCCTTGGACAGAATGGTGAAAATGGGTGAGAAAAGGAGTATGACCAGCGTATTGCGCCCTATAAAGAAGGCAAGCCGTTTGGCTTGTGCCGGCAGATAGCCGTAGGCTGCCAACAGCAGGCTGATGGAAAGCCAGGTGATGGCGACTCCTGCCAGAGTACCCCTATCCAGATTGGCGGGAAAACAGCATAGTATTACGAATGGAACAATGGCGAAGGTTGTGGCGCGAAAGACTTGTGTAAAACGAAGCCCGCTTTGGCTCACTGTCATGCCGATAAGGAAATAGAGGGCATTGGAGAAGTTCATCAATCCTCCCCAATGGGAAAGGGCAAACAGGCAGACACCGGTCACAACCAGCCGGGAGACAACCGACAGCCTTACATAGCGGAATGTGATATAATAGATGAGGCTGCACAGAATCAGTGTATGCAGATACCAGTAAGGCCCCATCGGATGGAGGAATATCTTGTCGAGCAATACGGTAGGAGTAATGGCATCTACACTTTCGCGTACGGGCAGGAAATGCGACATCACCGTATAGGCCGCCTCCATGCAGGCATACGGAATGAAAATCCATAGAAACTTGCGGAGAAAGCTTCGGGCATCCTTCCGGTTATTGGCCAGATAGCCCGAAATAATCAGGAAAGCGGACATGTGGAACGTATAGACGATTTGTTTCGCATACGGATACTTGTCGCCTATATATACAAGGTGGAAGATAATCATCAAGGTGATGAAGATGCATTTCAGATAATCTATCTCTTTGACACGGCTTTCCATATAGGGTAGTTTTCTGCGTATTGTTATTGATGGCACAAATATATATACTTCCGTAAACTTATTTATATTTTGCAAAGGGATTAAGCTTATTTTCTCTTTTACCGATTGCTTTTATGTATGGAAAATGTATATTTGTGCATGAATCATTAACTTAATGTAAAACAGACTATGATAACAAGCCAATTACTTCACCCGGCCAGTATTGTGGTAGTGGGGGCATCCAACAATGTACACAAACCCGGAGGGGCTATCCTGAAAAATCTGCTTAGCGGCGGATATACCGGTGAGCTTCGTGCCGTGAATCCGAAAGAGACTGAAGTGCAGGGTGTTGCTGCCTTTGCGGATGTGAAGGACATTCCCGATACGGACCTTGCCATCCTTGCCATACCTGCCGCGCTTTGTCCCGATGCGGTGGAGATGCTTGCTGCGGAGAAGCAGGTGAAGGCGTTCATTATCCTTTCTGCCGGTTTTGGTGAGGAGACCCATGAGGGTGCTGTGCTGGAAGATCGCATACTGGAAACGGTGAACCGGTATGGAGCCTCTCTGATAGGCCCCAACTGTATCGGTTTTATGAACTCGTGGCATCACAGTGTATTCAGCCAGCCCATCCCGCAACTGCATCCGCAAGGGGTGGACCTGATTTCCAGCTCCGGTGCCACAGCGGTGTTCATATTGGAGAGCGCCGTAACCAAGGGATTGCAATTCAACTCTGTATGGTCTGTGGGCAATGCCAAGCAAATCGGCGTGGAGGATGTGTTGCAATACATGGACGAACACTTCAATCCGGAAGCAGATTCCAGAATAAAACTTCTTTATATAGAGAGTATCGGTGACCCCGACCGTCTGCTGTTTCATGCATCCTCGCTCATCAAGAAGGGCTGTAAGATTGCGGCCATCAAGGCGGGCAGTAGCGAAAGCGGCAGCCGGGCGGCGAGTTCGCATACGGGGGCCATTGCCAGTAGCGATTCGGCGGTAGAGGCCTTGTTCCGTAAGGCGGGTATTGTGCGTTGCTATTCGCGCGAGGAGCTGACGACCGTAGGTTGTATCTTCACACTGCCGGAACTGAAAGGGAAAAACTTCGCCATCATTACCCATGCCGGCGGTCCGGGAGTGATGCTGACCGATGCATTGAGTAAGGGTGGACTGAATGTTCCGAAACTGGAAGGACCGGTGGCGGAGGAACTTAAGGGTAAGCTTTTCCCCGGTGCGGCTGTGGGGAATCCCATTGATATTCTGGCTACGGGTACGCCGGAACATCTGCGCCTCTGTCTGGAGTATTGTGAGGAGAAGTTTGACAATATTGATGCTGTAATGGCTATTTTCGGCACTCCGGGGCTGGTGACCATGTTTGAAATGTATGATGTGCTGCACGAGAAGATGCTGCATTGCAAGAAGCCGATTTTTCCGATTCTTCCTTCCATCAATACGGCAGGAGCGAGGTTGCTGCTTTTCTGGCAAAAGGCCATGTGAACTTTGCCGATGAAGTGACTTTGGGTACGGCACTTTCGCGGATAATGAATGCCCCGCGGCCTGCCAATAATGAAATCGAGCTCTTTGGAGTGGATGTTCCCCGTATCCGCCGGATTATAGATTCCATTCCTGCGGACGGTTATATCGCCCCGCACTATGTGCAGGCATTGCTCCGCTCTGCAGGTATTCCTATTGTGGAGGAGTTTGTTTCGGACAACAAGGAAGAAGTGCTTGCCTTTGCGCGTCGCACGGGGTTCCCGGTGGTGGCAAAGGTGGTGGGGCCGGTGCATAAGTCGGATGTGGGCGGTGTTGTGCTCAATATCAAGAGTGAACAGCATTTGGCATTGGAATTCGACCGTATGATGCAGATTCCCGAAGCTAGTGCTATCATGGTGCAGCCGATGCTGAAGGGTACGGAATTGTTTATCGGTGCCAAATATGAAGAGAAGTTCGGACATGTGGTACTCTGCGGTCTGGGCGGTATTTTTGTGGAGGTGCTGAAGGATATATCTTCCGGTCTTGCACCGTTGTCCTACGAGGAGGCTTACTCCATGATTCACTCGTTGCGTGCCTATAAGATTATCAAAGGTACGCGGTGGCAGAAGGGAGTGAATGAAGATAAATTTGCCGAAATTATTGTACGGCTTTCCACCTTGCTGCGCTTTGCAACGGAAATCAAGGAGATGGATATCAATCCATTGTTGGCGACTGAAAAGCAGGTGATAGCGGTGGATGCGCGCATTCGGATAGAAAAGAAGTAGGAAATATTGCAGCTCTAAATCCCCCTTATCTAGCGAGATAGAGGGGGATAGGACGAATCTTTCATTCATTGGGACGCATTTTTTATCGTTCGTTGGCAAAATGGCTATATTTGAGGTCTAAATAATAGAGCGATGAAGAACACGAATCTGAAGAAAATGCTGATAGCTTTTATATGCCTGATATGTTTTTTCACTTGTTATGCACAAACAATCGGGGAGCACTATTATCTTAATAGTCTTACTATCCGGGACGGGCTATCTCAAAATACAGTATACGATATTCTACAAGATAAAGCCGGCTTTATGTGGTTTGGAACCAAAGACGGTCTAAACCGCTATGACGGTTCGTCATTTAAGATATTCAAATATGATAGGACAGATGAGCATAGTCTTGGGAACAACTATATACTTGCTCTATATGAAGATGTGGAAGGCAATATTTGGGTGGGTACGGATATGGGATTGTATATATATTATCCGGAAAGAGATGTTTTTGAGCCTTTCAAACAGTTAAGTGATGAAGGTACTACCATAGATAATGCTGCAGCCATGATTGTTGGAGACAAAAATGGAGATGTATGGATTACGGTAGAACGCCAGGGTATATTCCATTATAATTTGCAGACAAAGGCATTAAGGAACCATACACTTAAGGAGTTCCCTTTTTTGACTTCGAATGTACATTGTGTTGTTTTTGATAACAGTGAAACGATTTGGATTTATGGAAACGGATTGTTCTATTCAAAAGACGGACTCAAGACGATTCATCCTTTTGTCTCTTCTGATGGTAAGAAGGTCTTTGAAGGTGATCCGCTCATGAAGGTACTGCCGGGGCTTATAACTGCTTTTACATAGCTTCTGTCGGTGGAGGTATAAAGGAAATGAATCTTAGTTCGGGAAAAGTCCGCGATTTGCTGTTGACAGATGAGACGGGGGAACGGATATGGTGCCGTGAGTTGATGTCTTTTTCTGACGATGAATTATGGATAGGATGTGAGTCTGGGATCTATATTTATAATCTTCGAACAGATAAATATGTGCATTTGAAAAGTTCTATGTATGATCCGTATTCACTGTCGGATAATGCAGTTTATTCTTTGTGTAAGGATTGCGAAGGTGGCGTTTGGATAGGCTCTTATTTTGGAGGTATCAATTACTATCCGCATTCATATACTTGTTTTGAAAGATATTATCCGAAGGGAGTGAATGATGGCTTACATGGGAAACGGATACGTGAGTTCTGCCAGGATAGTCAGGGAAAGTTATGGATTGGAACAGAAGATGGTGGATTGAATAGGTTTGATCCGGTGACGAAGGAATTCAAGTTCTTTACTCCGAGTCTTGGTTTTACAAATGTGCATGGGTTGTGTTCGGTAGAGAATGAGCTTTGGGTAGGAACTTTTTCCAAAGGACTGAAGGTAATTGATACCCGTACGGAAACTATTGTAAGGTCATATCAATATGACGGCGGCCCACATTCCTTGAATGACAATAATGTTTTTGCTATTTGCAGGACTGCTGCAGGGGACATTTATATTGGGACAGGATGTGGCTTGATGCGTTATAACAGACAAACGGACAGTTTGATATAATTCCGGAATTAGTAGGAATATTTGTGTATGACATTAAGGAAGATACCAGTGGAAACTTGTGGTTGGCTACATATGTTTGTGGGGTTTTTCGTTATGATGTCAGTAAGAAAGAATGGAAGAATTATGTACACAATGAAAAAGATGAAAAGAGCCTTTCCAACAATAAGGTTCTGAGTGTTTTTGAAGATTCACGCCGGAATGTCTGGCTGACTACCCAGGGAAGAGGAATCTGTCTGTTTCATCCGGAAACAGAAAACTTTACACGCTATGATACCGGTAATGGATTGCCGAATGATGTGGTTTACCAAATTGCAGAAGATGAAGACGGGGTATTCTGGTTAACGACGAATAATGGTTTAGCCCGTTTTGATTTAACTTCAGGAGCGGTAAAAGTATATACGACGGCGAACGGGTTGCCGAGTGACCAATTCAACTATCGTTCCAGTTTTAAAGATAAGGACGGTACTATCTATTTTGGTAGTATTGACGGTTTTGTCGCCTTCAATCCAAAGACATTCTCGGAAAATAAATATGTTCCTTCTGCCGTCATTACCGATTTTCTCCTTTTCAATAAAGAGATGCGGGCTGGTGCTGAGAATTCGCCGTTACAGGAAAATATTACTTTCTCGGATAAGTTGTTACTCTGTGCGGAGCAAAATTCTTTTTCTTTCCGGCTTGCTGCTTTGGGGTATCAGGCTCCGAAGATGAATAAACTGATGTATAAGTTGGATGGTTTTGATAGTGAGTGGTTGACTGTAGGGGAGAGTCCGTTGGTGACTTATTCTAACCTGCATTATGGAGATTATACGTTTCGGGTAAAGGCAGGCAATAGTGATGGAATATGGAATGAAGAAGAGACGACTTTACATATCCGTATTCTGCCGCCTTTCTACCTTTCTGTTTGGGCATATGTCGTTTATGCATTACTGTTCTTGATTTTCTTTGCCTATCTTTATCTCTATCTGAAGCAGCGGAATAACAGAAAACAACAAAGGCAGATGGAAAAGTTCGAGCAGGAGAAAGAACGTGAAATCTATAATGCAAAATTCGATTTCTTTACGAATGTGGCACATGAGATACGTACTCCTTTAACTTTGATTAAAGGACCCTTGGAAAATATCATTCTAAAAAAAGATGTTGATGCGGAAACTCGTGAGGATCTGAATATCATGGAACAGAATACGGAACGCTTACTGAATCTGACGAATCAGTTATTGGATTTTCGCAAGACTGAAAGTCAAGGATTCAGTTTGAATTTCACTAGATGCAATATAACGGAAGTAGTACAGAAGACACATTTGAGATTTACTTCTCTTGCCAAACAGAAAGGACTGGATCTCACTTTGAAAATACCTGAACGGGCTTGCTACGCGCATGTCAATAAAGAAGCTTTTACCAAGATACTCAGTAATCTGTTGAGCAATGCCATGAAGTATGCAGAGAGCTATGTACAGATTTTCTTGGAAACGGATATGGCTGTGGAGAATGGAATATTCCATATTCGGACAGTGAATGATGGGCCTATCGTACCGGATACAATGAAGGAGGAAATATTCAAACCATTTGTCCGTTTTAATGGGGAGGAAAATGGAAAGGTGGTTTCCGGCACAGGTATTGGACTGGCGCTTTCCCGTTCTTTGGCTGAACTGCATCGGGGAAGTTTACGAATGGTGGAGGGAGAAGACGCAAATATATTTTGCCTTACTCTACCACTCACCCAAGATAATGCTATTACGATGGAATCTGGGGATGTCAGTAATATGGAACCTTCTGCCGAACTCCAGGCGAAGTGGGAGGAGCTTAAAGAAAATAATGAAAACAGATATACTGTATTGGTAGTTGAAGATAATCCGGAAATGCTTTCTTTCGTAAGTAGCAGTTGTCGCATGAGTATATCGTTCTGACAGCTGTCAATGGAGAAGAGGCTTTGCGTATATTGGATGAAAATTTTGTGAACTTGATTGTAAGTGATGTCGTGATGCCACTAATGGATGGCTTTGAGTTATGCAAGACTGTAAAATCCAAATTGGATTATAGTCATATCCCCATCATCCTATTGACAGCTAAAACTAATATACAGTCTAAAGTAGAGGGGTTGGAGCTAGGAGCTGATGCATATATTGAGAAGCCTTTCTCACCGGAATATCTTTTGGCTGCGATTGCCAGCTTGATTAAGAATAGAGAAACGCTACGTCAAACTTTTGCCAAGTCTCCCTTTGTGGCTGCCAATACAATGGCGTTGACAAAGGCTGATGAGGAATTCATTAAAAGGCTGAATGAAATAATTCTTTCTAATCTTCATAGTCCGGAGTTCAGTATGGAGGATATGGCTGAAATGCTGAATATGAGCCGTTCTAATTTCTATCGGAAAATAAAGGGAGTACTTGATTTGACTCCTAATGAATATTTGCGTATAGACGCCTGAAGCGTGCAGCCCAATTGTTGAAGGATGGTGAAAATCGGGTCAATGAATTTGCTATATGGTAGGGTTCAATTCTCCTTCTTATTTTTCCAAATGTTTCTTAAAACAATTTGGGGTATTACCTAAAGATTTTGTGGACTGAAGTGGAAGGTCTCAGGGTAAAGTATGTATTTTCAATAAAAAATAAATATCAAAAATCGGAATATTATGAAATGTATAGTTAACAAACTATTTATCGGTGCACTGTTCCTTTTGGGCGCCTTGGTTTGCAGTTGTCAAAACACAACGGAAAATACGGTAGAGAGCAGTGTAGAGGGAAAAGACACACTAGGATTTAAGTATATTGATATTGTTCATATCACACATACTGATTATGGCTATACTGACCATGCATTGATTGCTGTTGATTTGCATAAAACGTTTTATTGATGTGGCATTGGATTTGGCATTGAAGACCAAAGATGAAATTCCGGAGAATCGGTTTGCATGGACAGTAGAAGCGTTAGATCCATTTTACTCATGGTGGAATTCAGCTTCTGAGGACAGACGGGAATCAATGCTAGACATGATTGAAAACAAACAGATTGGAATCAAGCTATGCCTTTTCATATACACCCTTATGCCAATAAGGAACAATGGGATGAGATGTTTGACTGGATTCCTAAAGATATGTGGTCTCAATTGGATATTGAAGTGGGTATGCAACATGATGTGAATGGTTTCCCACGTGCAGCAGCAACAAGGTTACTTGACCGTGACATACATTATATCTGGACTGGCATTAATCCGCATTGGGGTGGTTCTCCGGTAGAGCAACCTGGTGCTTTTTGGTGGAAAATGCCTGATGATAGAAAACTTTTGGTTTGGTCAGGATATCCTTATTGGCAAGGTTATCTTTTCTTTGCGGAAAAGGAGTGGCGTTTACAACAGCGGGAATATGCCAATACGCAAACATCATGGCCGCGCAATGGTAATATTCTACAGACTGATGATGTATCTATGCATGGAGCATATGATGTGTGTGTGAAACGCTTGAAGGATTTGAGAGAAAAAGGGTACGATTACCCCTTCCTTACATTGACTTTTACCAATGAGTGGAGATGTGATAATGATGGTCCTATGCCACAGTTGCTTGCTTTTATCAAAAAATGGAATGAGATGGGTTTCAAGCCTATGTTGCGTATGAAAACAGCAGGTGAGGCGATGAGGAATATAGAAAAGGAGATTGGAAATCAATTGAGAACTTCGAAGGTGAGTGGCAAGATTGGTGGGCTTTTGGTGGTGCAGCTATGCCACGCGAGATGGAAGTGGCACGTCGTGCTGTTTACCATACAAAAGCGATCAGTTCGCCAGTATGGGGAGAACTGAATAGTGGAGCTAAAGATGAATTGAAAGAGATTAACCGTTTGTTATGCCGTTATTTTGAACATACATATGGTTCTAATGAGACTTCAGAGGCACCTTATAGTTTATATACGCAAGGACAGCTGAATGAAAAGAATGGTTTTGCTTATCGTCCGTGGGAGCGGGGAAAATATTTACTGGCACAACTGGCACGTAATAAGTTCGCGCAGGCAGATGCTGGTTTGTATGTTGTTAATGCGGCAAATGCATCTTATACAGGATGGGTTAAACTGGATGTTACCGGTTTTAGGGAGGTAGACTATAAATCTGTACGAAACTTGGAGAATGGAAAGTCATATCCTTTGTTTAAAGAGGGAGATTATGTTTGGCGCTGGGTAGTTGATGAGAATCTTAATACTAGTCGTGAGGCGATTCCCGGAGGAACTGAGGCATGGTTTTGGGTATCTGATATGCCGGCTAATTCGTTTACTCGTTTTGCACTTGATACCTCGGAGGTAGAGATTATTGATAAGAAAATAGATTTGCCGGAGTTATTTTTTGATAAGAACGGTTGGGTGACATCTGCACGCTGGAAAGGTATGGATGAACCGTTGTTTACGGAAGGGCTTGCCGACTTCATGGTAGTACACTTCAATGATATGGACAGATGGTCTCAAGGTGATATCTATATGCATATGGATGAAGCACAACGTATAGAGAAGTTCAATGAGATTACTAGAATGGAGTGGGCAAAACCGAAAAGTAAGGCTAAAGTGAGAGAAACACCTTATTCATGGATTGTTTCGCAGGATATGGAACATCCAAGGGTGAAGAATATGAACCGTCAGGTTGAGATTTTCAAAGAGGTTCCGAGAGCGAAGGTTAATATTTTCTTTGACAGAATTTCATCAATAGCACCAGAAGTATTCTATGCTAAGTTTCCTTTTCCTCAGGATTGTAGACAACCGGTTGCTACCAATGGAGGAATTCCTTATGAACTGTACAAAGAACAAATACCTAACTCATGCAAGGACTTTTTTGTTATAGACAGCTGGGTGAAATATGAAGCGGAGGATGGTGCACGGATCTGGTCGTCAGGAGACGTTCCAATTGTCAGTTTTGGAGGACATCATATGGGGATGCGATTGCAGGATGCTCCTAAAAAAGAAAATGAACTTTATGGTATGCTTTACAATAACTTATGGGTAGTTAACTTCTGTGTAGATTCTCCCGGTGAAATGAATTTTGAGTTTGATTTGACATACCGTGAAGGGAAACAGTCTGTTGAGCAGCTCACTGATATGGCTGATTCGTATTATATTCCGATGTCTATTGTGAATACTCCAGAGGCACTGGAAGATCCGGTAGTCCATAAATATTTGAATACACCCCAACGTTTGACGTCGGGATACTGACTAAGACTATGTATGGACTGTAAGGGAGCTTATGTATTGGTATAGAAAATATCTGGTATAATTTTAATATCATGACAAATAATGACATGTAGTAAATTCTTTTTGGTCTTGCTGATGCAGGTGTTTATACTTCTTCGTTTGCTAATGGTAATGAGATAACTTTTTCCTCTTTGTTGCAGGAGATGACCAACCGTGAGTCATTGGTTGATTATCCATCTCCATATTACACTGTGCGGCAGTTCAGCAGTTATGACCGTTTCTCAGATCATGCAGTGAAAGGTTCTTATGACTGGTTTGCTAATTGGGATTTTAGCCAGTTTCTTCGTACGGAAGAAAAGGATGGACGTAGGGAATTTGTTATGTTTGACGCAGAAGGACCTGGTGCTGTAGTACGTATATGGATTACGGTGGCCAACTATAATGATAACGGTATATTACGTTTTTATTTGGATGATTCGGATATACCAGCTATTGAAGGTGAGGTACTGAGTCTTATCAGTGGTCACTTTCTGGCAGATGCGCCTATATCTACGTCTGTATCTCCTTTGACTCCTTATAAACAACGGGGACATGATTTGTATTTACCGATTCCTTATGCAAAGCATTGCAAGATTACTTATGAAACTCCTGGTATCACTGCAGCAGGGAATCGTCCACCCGGAGAGAACTTCTTTTATAGTGTAAACTATCGCACATATGATAAGGGAAGTATTGTAAAAACATTTACTTTGGATGATTTGAAAAAGGAAGCTGATGTACTTGATGGTACACAGAGAGAACTGATGGAACAACCTATCTTGAAGGAAAATATCAAAAAAAAGTATCTGGGGATAAGGCTATTACGAATTTATCGGGAGAGAATCGGATTGTTCTAGAGGGTGGAGGAGCTATACGTGGTATACAACTTAAACTATCTGCTGATGATTTGGCTCAAGCTTTACGTTCCGTGATACTTAGAATTACTTTTGATGGTAATCAGACAGTTTGGTGTCCGGTTGGTGATTTTTATGGAACGGGTAATCGTCTTTCGCCTTATAGTTCGTTTTATACTACTGTAAGCAAAGATTCTATGATGACTTGTTATTGGGTGATGCCGTATAAAGATAAATGTGAAATTTCTCTGGAGAATTTGAGAACTGAAGTAGTGAGTACATCTCTTACTGTTTATTCGTCTGATTGGGAATGGAATGAGAGAACCATGTATTTCGGCGTAGGCTGGATGGAATATCATCGTAAATATACAGGGTTACATAAGAGTATCAATGGGACATTGGATGCAGAAGACATAAACTTTGTAACTTTAACTGGTCAAGGTGTTTATGTTGGTGATGCTATAACAATCTTTAATACAGTTGGTGATTGGTGGGGTGAAGGGATGAAAAGGTATATATTGATGGAGAAAGTTTCCCGTCACATTTTGGGACCGGGACGGAGGATTATTACGGTTATGCTTGGTGTATGCCAAATTTCTTTGAACATCCTTTTATTGCCCAACCCGATGGCACAGGAGCTTATCAGCCTGGACACGTGGCAAATTTGAGATATCGTGGGTTGGATGGCATAACGTTTAAGAAATCTCTTGTTTTTGATATGGAATTTTGGCATCAGAGTGCGACATATGTCAATTACGCACCGACTACTTATTGGTATATGCTTCCGGGAGGAAAAACGAACCGGAAACCAGAAGAAAAGATGGCTGTAATTGATATAGCGAAGCATAAGAATGACCTGGTGAGTAACTCTGTTGACAAAAATGGAAAAGTGGAGGGAGAATTTATGAATATTTCTGTAACTGGTGGCATGGAACGAACGCAGTGTATTCCTGAGATGAATTGGAGTAATGGAGTACAGTTTATATGGAGAGAAAGTAGGAAAGGAGATTGTGCTAATTTAGGTTTTGTGGTTGATGAGGGAGGAAAATATTCGGTAAAGTGCAGGTTTACGATTGCCCCAGATTATGGTCGCTTTTCTGTTGAGGTAAATGAAAGTCCGGTTCTTCCCTCTGTTGATACTTATAATTCAAAGTTGAGCATGATGACAGTTGAACTAGGTATATTGGAGCTGAAGAAAGGGGAGAATTTCTTGAAACTTGTACAGCTGGATAAAAATGAAAAGGCAGTTAATTCATTGATAGGATTGGACTATTTGACTGTAGAAAAGGTAAAATAGTCTCAGGATATAAGATGTGAAATAGTTTGGAATGGGATTGAGACTTTTGTATTATTTATTGGGACATTTATTATATGCTAAATCCTTTTTGCAGGTTAATTTTGTGGTCAGTAACTGTTTGAGTATTTAATTCTAATAAATCAATTCTAATACTATGTTTATCATTGAAAATTATTCGTTGGCAGTAGTGTTTTGTTTTATAACAATGCTGTGTTGGGGGGCTTGGGGCAATACCCAGAAGCTGGCGGGCAGTCGTGTCTGGCGATACGAACTCTACTATTGGGATTATGTAATAGGTGTGTTACTTTTGTCACTTCTGGCTGCGTTTACAATGGGGAGCGTAGGGGAATTGGGACGAGGTTTTGTTGATGATTTGTTGCAGGCTGACGCATCTAATCTGGCTTCGGCTCTTATCGGGGGTGTCATATTCAACCTTTCCAATATTCTACTTCTGCCTCTGTTTCTATTGCAGGTATGTCTGTGGCCTTTCCATTGGGAGTAGGGCTGGCTTTGGTTCTGGGAGTATTCATTAATTATTTTAATGCACCGCAAGGTAGTCCGGTATTCCTTTTCTTAGGAGTTCTGCTGGTGATTGTGGCGATTGTCTTTAATGCTTGGGCCTATAAGAATATGGGAAAAGGTGGGGAGCAACAAAAAACAAAAGGTATTGTGATAGCTATAGTGGCAGGTATTATGATGTCTTTCTTTTTCCGCTTTATTGCAAGTTCTATGGATTTGCAGAATTTTGAATGTCCTGAAGTCGGTAAGATGACCCCCTATACAGCAATGGTGATTTTTTCTATTGGTATTTTCACCAGTAACTTCATTTTCAATACAGCCGCCATGAGGCGTCCTTTTGTCGGTACATCTACATCTTATGGGGATTATTTTGCTGGTAGTTTCCGTCTGCATGCTGTAGGAATATTGGGTGGTATAATCTGGGGTATTGGCAATCTGTTCAGTTTGTTGGCTACGGAAAAAGCCGGTGCAGCCATTTCATATGGATTGGGACAAGGTGCTACGATGGTGGCTGCATTCTGGGGCGTATTTATTTGGAAAGAATTTGTGGGAGGTCCTAAAATAAACAGAACTTTACTGACATGTATGTTCATTCTGTTCTTGTCTGGAATCGGTTTGATTATTTATGCGGGACTTTAAATGGTAATTTATATATCTAATGATGAAATGGAAAAATGTAAGAAAATAGTTGTGGTCGGTAGCACGAATGTTGATTTGATTGCCCGCGTCAGTCACCTGCCTGAACCGGGTGAGACAATAGGAGATGCAGAATATTGCCTTTCATATGGAGGCAAAGGAGCTAACCAGGCAATTGCTGCTGCCCGGTCAGGAGGACATGTCTCATTTATTTCTTGTCTGGGAGATGATGCCTATGCAGATACACTTATAACCTCTTTTGTAGATAGTGGAATTGATGTGGATTATATTCAGAAGTGTGTGAGACACTCTACTGGGATTGCTTTTATTTTTGTTGCGGAAAATGGAGAGAATTGCATTGCTGTGGCTCCAGGGGCAAATAATTTATTGCGAGGAGAAAGAATGGATACTATTCTTCCAGTTATAAAAGAAGCGGATGCATTGGTGCTGCAGCTGGAGATTCCTTATGAATCGGTGATTTCGTTGATTGAGTATGCTCATACTGTTGACACTAAAATCATTTTGAACCCAGCTCCGGCCAAGCAGATACCTTCTTATATCCTGGAGAAAGTGGATATTCTTATTCTGAACGAGACTGAGGCTATGCTTATAGCAGGACAGTCATTGGACTTTTCGGAACCGATAGGTATTGCTCGAAGTCTATTGAGAAGAGTAGGACAAGTCGTAATTCTGACATTGGGAGAAAAGGGGTCGGTTATTGTTTCGGATGAGATGGAGAAACAGATTCCTTCATATGTAGTGAATACAGTAGATACGACAGGAGCTGGTGACACGTTCTGTGGTGCTTTTGTAGCTCAGTGGGTGGAAGGAGTAGATTTACAGGATTGTGTACAGTTTGCAACAGCAGCTGCTGCTTTGTCTGTCACAAGAATTGGAGCGCAAGTTTCGATTCCTTATCAAAAAGAAGTAATTGAATTTATGCGCAATAGAATACTATAGGCTATTGGATTTGCAGAATACTTATGAGATAATATTATGAAAACAATCGGAAAAAAATTAGTTATTGTATTAATCTTGTTTTTGGCTGGAGGAACAATGACTTCTTGCCACCAACAATCTTCGTCAGTTACAAATACCATGTCTACAAGCCAACTTTTGGATAAAATAAAAGGAGGATGGGCAGGACAAACCATTGGAGTTAGTTTTGGCAGTCATACGGAGTTCAGATATCAGGGAACATTTATACAAGATTATCAGTCTATCCCATGGCATGAAGGCTATGTACAAGAGTTAATGGATTCTTGGCCCGATTTGTATGATGATATTTATATGGATTTGACATTTGTAGATGTATTGGAAAGAGTTGGACTAGACGCTCCTGTTGATTCTTTTGCCATTGCATTTGCGACGGCAGACTATAATTTGTGGCATGCTAATCAGGCTGCTAGATACAATATTTTACATGGGGTAAAGGAGTCTGGGCATTGGTTGTTTAATCCCCATGCGGATGATATAGATTATCAGATTGAAGCTGATTTTGCTGGCTTGATGAATCCAGGTATGCCAAATTCTGCTTCTGAGATTAGCGATAAGATTGGACATATTATGTGTTATGGTGATGGTTGGTATGGTGGAGTATATGTGGGTGCGATGTATAGTTTGGCTTTTATATCAAATGATATTCAGTATATTGTGGAGGAAGCTTTGAAAACCATACCTATTGAAAGTACATTCTATCAATGTATTTCGGATGTAATAAAATGGCATAAACAATACCCGGATGATTGGAAACAGACATGGTTTGAATTGCAGAAACATTATTCGGAAGAAGTTGGATGTCCTGATGGAGTTTTTGTACCATTAGATATTGATGCAAAGATAAATGCAGCTTATATTGTTCTTGGTTTGTTGTATGGTAATGGAGATTTTACTAAAACAATGGAAATATCTACACGTGCTGGGCAAGATTCTGATTGTAATCCTTCTTCTGCCGGTGGTATTTTAGGTGTGATGCTGGGCTATAGTCAGATTCCGGAATATTGGATGCAAGGTTTGAGAGGAGCAGAAGCCAAGAAATTTAAATATACTTCATTGAGTTTAGATGATTTATATGCTATTAGTTATAGACATGCTCTTCTAATGATAGAGAAAAATGGAGGGACGGTGTTTGACAATCAGGTAATGCTACCGATACAAAAGCCTACTGCTGTACGTTTAGAACAATGTTTTGAAGGAGTGTATCCGCTGGTTAAGAAAGGATTGAACTGTACAGATATTGATACTTTATCTTTTGACATAGATGGGGTTGGTTTTGTAATTAGGGGTGAGGCGATTCGTAGGGACTATAGTCAACCGGATGATATTATAAAAGCAAAACTTTATATTGATAATCATTTTGTAGAGGAAGCTGAGTTTCCAACAAGTTTCCGTTATCGTCGTTTAGATCTTTTCTGGAATTATCAATTGCCCAATGGAAAACATAATATCAAGGTAGTGGTTGATAAACAGAATGTTAATGCATTATTGCGTTCATGGGAATATATTGTGTATTCTGATAAGAAACAACAAAGTTCCTATTAGTTCTGTATAGGAAAAAAATTCTATTTTTTTCTCCTTAAGGGGATGTTTATGGTATTTAATGAGACATTTGTTTCATCGAAATACTGTTCTATAGTCTACTTTTGCTCTTAGTAATAGGTATGGGTAAATTACTATATCTACTTCTTTGTTGAACTAAAAATATGGTATTTAAAATTATGAAAAACAAAAGCGTTCGAACAGAAATTCAAAAGAGTTTTCTTTGGAATTTTAAGTTGTATGCATTTATAGGGTGTTTGGCATTTCCCTTGAATGTATTAGGTGAATCTGTTTCCTTTGACACTGACAATGTTGCTTTTATGTCTCCTTCTCAAAGGATTAAAGTTACAGGTATCGTAAAGGATGAGGCTGGTATTACTCTTCCTGGTGTAAATGTTGTAGTAAAAGGAACAATTATCGGTACGATTACTGATGCTAATGGACAATTTACATTAGAAGCTCCTAGTGACGGTGTATTGTTGTTTACTTATGTTGGCTTTGGAAATCTTGAACTGCCAGTTAATGGAAAAGAGAATCTGGAAATCATAATGAAAGAGGGAGATACTCAATTGGAAGAAGTTGTGGTGGTAGGGTATGGTACTCAGAAAAAGGTCAGTGTAGTAGGATCTATATCCAACATTGCTCCTAAAGCTATTAAGCAAACTGCAACCACTTCACTACCAAATGCGCTTTCTGGTCGCATGCCAGGTATTATAACACGACAGACATCTGGTGAACCAGGATTTGATGCAGCGTCTATTTATATTCGTGGTATTGCAACTTGGGGAGAAAAGGCACCTTTGGTTTTAGTAGATGGTATTGAGCGGTCTATAAGTTCAGTAAATCCAGATGAAGTCGAAGTTTGTCTGTACTTAAGGATGCTTCGGCAACTGCTGTTTATGGTGTGAAAGGTGCTAATGGCGTTATTCTGATTAATACAAAGAGAGGTAAGCAAGGTAAGCCTCAAGTCTCGTTCCGAACAGAATCTGCTATTCTTTCCAGCTTGGCCGAGCGTAATTATATTGACGGTTATGAATATGCCTCATTAATGAACGAGGGATTGGCTAATGTGGGCAAGGCTCCTCGTTGGTCTAATGAAGAGTTGGAGAAATTCCGTACAGGTTCAGATCCTTATTTATATCCGAATGTGGATTGGATAGATAAGGTTCTTAATAAAAATTCATATCAGACAATAAACAATTTGAGTGTAACTGGCGGTAATGAAATAGTACGGTATTACGTGAATTTGGGATATTCAATGCAGACAGGTATATATAAAACGGATAAAAGTAATCCTCATAATACGAATGCAAAAGTTTCCAGATATAATTATCGTTCTAACGTAGATATAAACTTGACTAGAGACTTGGTTGTAGAGCTGGGTGTTGGTGGTATTATTGATGACCGTAATTATCCGGGTGCTGGTGCAGCAGGTATCTTTAATGGTTTACGTGATACTGGACCTATTGCATTTCCTGTGACGAATCCGGATGGAAGTATCAGTGGTCTGCCTACGTATATCGGCTCTAATCCATGGGGACAATCTACGCAAACGGGTTACTCTGATGAGCATTTGACTACTATACAATCTACAGCAGGTTTAACCTGGGACTTATCTCGTTTAGTAACAAAAGGACTATCGGTGAAGGGGCATTTCTCTTTTGACTTTTATCACGCAAACAAAGCATTGAGATATAAGGAATTTGGTATAAAGCAATATATTGGCAAGAATGAACAAACTGGAGAAGATCAATATATTACACACCGGACGATAAGGCAATGGGTATAGTATCGAACAAAATTCAAATCGTGCTATCTATATGGATTTTTCGGTAAATTATCAACGCACATTCGATAAACATTCTGTTGCAGGTATGTTACTTTTAAATCGTCGACAATATGATAATTTGTCTGCTGGGACTTCTATTATGAATTTACCTTATCGAAGTCAAGGTTTGGCGATGCGCGCGACTTATGACTATGCACAGCGATACTTTATAGAATTTAATGCGGGCTATAATGGATCAGAGAACTTTCCGAAAGGAAAGCGAATGGGCTTCTTCCCTGCTATATCTTTAGGATGGTTAGTTTCTGGAGAATCTTTTTGGAAAGATAATTTAGTAAGCAATTTGAAATTAAGATTTTCACATGGAGAAGTTGGTAATGACCAAATTGGTGGTGATCGTTTTTTGTATTTGACAAAGATGGATCAGAATTGGGAACAAGTGTACTATTTTGGACAAGATCAAATTAGATGGCCCGGTATTATTGAATCTAAGATTGGCTACAACAATGTTACTTGGGAAACTGCGGTTAAAACGAATTTAGGACTTGATTTAGGTTTGTGGAAAGACCGTTTTAGTTTACAGATGGATTTTTCTATGAAAAAGAAAGGGTATTTTAATGCAACGCCAATCTGTACCAACGGGAGCAGGTTTCTTGGCTGCAAGTGTTTTATGGGGTAATTTGGGAAAAGCAGAAAATAAAGGCTTTGATGCATTGTTGGAATTTAAAGATCGTACTTCTTCCGGATTGTTCTATTCATTACGCGGGAATGTAACATTTGCTCGTAGTAAAGTACTTGAAAATGATAAAGCCGATCCACTCTATTCAAATTTGTCCGAGATAGGACATCCTATCGGTCAACCGTTCGGTTTGGTAGCTGCTGGATTTTTTGAATCAGAAGAAGATATTGACAATTGGTATGACCAGTCTTTATTGGGTGGACGTCCAATACCGGGAGATGTGAAATATAAGGATATCAATGGAGATAATATTATTGATTCAAATGACCAATGCGCAATAGGTTATACTCGTGAACCAGAATTGGTTTTTGGATTTGGTGGTACGATTGAATATAAGGGATTTGATTTGAGTGCCTATTTTACAGGTGCTGCTCGTACGAGTACTTTCTTCGAAGATCGTACTTTCTGGCCATTTGCTAGTGGTATGGGCTTTTTCAATGTATTCAAGGAAATTTATGACAATCGTTGGACACCTGAAACTGCTGGTGCAGCAAAATATCCGGTGGTTACGGATGGCTTTAATGTACAAAGTATGCGGCGGTCGACGGTTTGGCAGAAAGATGCTAGTTATTTGCGTTTGAAGAATCTGGAAGTTGGCTATACTTTGCCAAAGAAGTTGTAAGTAAATTGAAGATCAATAATCTCAGAGTGTTTGTAAACGGAACTAACCTTTATACATGGGATAAGATTAATCACACAATTGATCCGGAATCTGATAATTGGTATCCTATTCAACGGGCTGTGAATTTTGGACTTGCAGTGGATTTTTAAAAAGTAGAACGATTAAACTTGAGCGAATATGAAACGTATTAATATAGTTTGCATCACTTTGTTGATGATATTATTGGGAGTAAATACTTCATGTGCTGATTACTTAGATAAAGCACCTGATGAAGATTTGACCCTTGATGATGTGTTTACACGAGAGAATTATGCAGAGCAATTCTTATCATCCATTTATTGGAATATGCCCTGGGAATTGAATTTCACGAATGATTGGGGGCACAATCCATTCTTGGTGCGGCAGATGAGCTGGATTATCCTTATACAAATTGTTTTGCCTACTTCATGAATAATGGGTCCTGGACACTGATAATGTTTTAAAAGATATTTCCAATATGGCATACCAGGGTATTAGAAAAACGAATATCTTTCTTGAAAATGTAGCTAAGGTTCCTATGGATGAGTCAAAGCGTGCCGGTTGGATTGGAGAGGCTACTTTCTTACGTGCATTTTTTCATTTCCAATTATTGCGTATTTATGGGCCGATACACATTACAGAGAAAGTATTTGATCCCAATGAAGATTTTTCAGAATTGTGTAAACGAATGCCGTTAGATCAGTGTGTAGATTTTATTACTAACGAGTGTGATAAGGCTGGAGGTATGCTGAAAATGAAAGAAGGAGCAGACAGATATGGTCGTGTGACAAAAGCTGCTGCTATGGCATTAAAGGCGAGGGCTTTACTTTATAGGCTAGCCCCTTGTGGAATGGTAATCCTGATTATGCAAACTTTACAGATAAAGAAGGAAATCACTTGTTCCCCCTCTCTTATGAAGCGGAACGTTGGAAGATTGCTGCCGAATATACCAAAACATGTATAGATGAAATGGAAAAGGCAGGTTATGGGTTGTATTATGCACCGTCAGGTGACCCAATGGAGAATTACCGTTACTTGTTTGTAGAGAACTGGAATAAGGAGATTATTTTTGCAAAGAATGTGGCGATTTATGACCAGATGGAACGTGCTGCCGCTCCGCTCAGTTTAGGCGGTTGGTCAGGCTTATGTCCTACTCAGGAGCTTGTTGATGCATATGAAATGGCAGATGGTACAACTCCTATTTTAGGATATAATGCTGATGGTAGTCCAATAATTAATTCTGAATCAGGATATTCTGAAGAAGGGTTTACGGAAGAGGCAGATGCAGAGGGGTATTATCCGGAAAATACTTTTAATATGTTTGTAGACAGAGAACCGAGATTCTATGCAACAGTTACTTATAGCGGTGCTTACTGGAGAGGACGTCAGATTGATTTCCGTATGGGAGCTCCTGATGGACGTACTGGTGGACCTGACTATACAACTACTGGTTATCTGATGCGTAAGTTTTTGGATGAGGATGGTGTAGATATTTTAAGAGGAGTTTTTGTAAATAAGACATGGAATTATTTCCGTTTGGGGGAACTTTACCTCAATTATGCAGAAGCATTGAATGAGGCTTCTGGTCCGGTGGATGATGTCTATAAATATGTAAATTTGATTCGTAAACGTTCGGGATTGCCAGGGTTGAAGGCAGGTTTGTCTCAAGATGAAATGAGACAAAAAATTAGACGCGAACGTCAAGTGGAATTAGCTTTGGAGACTCATCGGTATTTCGATTGTAATCGTTGGAAGATAAGCGATCAGGTAAAAGCGGTCCATGGTATGGATATTGGTGCCCGTGATAATAGTTTCTTTAAACGTACTTTGGTTGAGGAAAGAGTATTTGAGGCACCTAAGCACTATTTGTGGCCGTTCCATCAAGATGAAGTTAATAAGAATCCTGATATTTTTGTACAGAATCCGGGATGGGGTGGAATTAATTGATAGCTGAATTTGAACTTAATCAAAGAGGTTCGGTAGGCATGTAAAGTATTTATATGAAATTCATATACTTATAAGTATGAAAAAGGTGATATTATTGTTCTTGTTATACTTTAGCTCTTCTCTTTGGGGACAGTCAAGGGATGTCACAGAGTACGTTGATTCTATGATTGGAAATTCTGATTCGAGATGGATGCAATTTCCCGGACCAGCTATGCCATTCGGAATGGTAAAGCTTAGTCCGGACAATCAGGGGAATGTATGGAGAGGTGGTTATGAGTATAAAATTAATCAGATCATAGGTTTTAGTCATATACATAGTTGGACGATGGGGGCTTACTGACCATGCCTGTTACCGGACCTCTGAAAATTAAGCCGGGAGAAGAAAACGAACCTGATAGCGGCTACCGCTCCCGTATTAATCATAAAAATGAGAAAGCTTCTTTATCATATTATTCAGTCCTTTTGGATGATTATAATATAAAAGCGGAACTAACTTCTACAACACGTACGGGGTTTCAAAGGTATACATTTCCAAAATCGGATAGTTCCCGTATTTTATTTGATTTGGAGAATGGTTCGGAATATCCATATGAAGTTAGATGGGCTTCTATATCCAAAGTCAGTGATTATGAAATAGAAGGTTTCTCTACCCAATCGTCGTATGATGAGCCAACCAATCTGCTGAATGATTATACAGTATATTTTGTTGCTCGTGTCGATAAACCGATGAAATCTTTTGGAACATGGGTCAATGGGTATGTGGATACTACTTCAAGCATTTGTTGGGGAAGACATGATATCGGTGCTTTTATGAATTTTGATACGGAGGAGGGTGAGATTATCCAGCTTAAGACTGCTATATCGTATGTGAGTATTGAACAAGCACGAAAGAATTTGGAAGTGGAGTCTGGAGCTTTGGCTGGAACTTTGATGCAGTCCGTAAATATGCCGTTAATGAATGGAGAAAAATCTTAAGCACCATTGAAATTGAAGGAGGAACTGAGGAAGATAAACGAAAGTTCTATACGAAATTTATATCGTTCTTATTGTTCAAGGACTATTTTCAGTGATGTGGACGGTCAATATGTTGATATGTATGAGCGAACACAACAATTGAAAGATCCTGCTTCGCCTATTTATGGCTGTGATGCTTTTTGGAATACTTTTTGGAATCTCAATCAATTGTGGGCACTTGCTACTCCAGACATTATGAATAAGTGGGTAGAGTCATTATTGGAGTATTACAGAGTGGGTGGATGGTTACCCAATGGACCTCCGGGAGTGGAGTATTGTGATATTATGGGAGCTCAGCATGAGATACCTCTTATGGTGAGTGCATATCAGAAAGGTATTCGTAATTATGATGTAGATAAAGCGTATGAAGCTGTTAAAAAGACCTTGACAACACAGGGAACAGCACTTTCTTCTGGTGGTATTGTAGGCAATAGGCATTTGGATGTTTACTTGAAGTATGGATTTGTGCCTTATGGTGAGAAATCTCATCATAATGTCTTTGGAACTACCTATGAGGGGCCAACTTCTAATACATTGGAGTACGCTTTTGATGATTGGAATGCGGCACAATTTGCCAAGGCTCTTGGCTATGAAGAGGATTATGATTATTTTACAAGACGTGCTTATAATTATAAAAATGTTTTCGATTCGGAAACGAAATATGTCCGGCCGAAATATAGTGATGGAACGTGGATGCCGGATTTTGAACCTATTAATAAAGATGAGCATTCTACCAGTTGGTCGTGGCTGGGCTCTGGATTTGTAGAAGGTAACTCGTGGCAATATACGTGGATGGTACCTCATGATATGAATGAGTTGGTTAAGATGATTGGTAGGGAAGAATTTAACCGTCGGTTAAATGAAGGATTTGAAATTTCTTCTGAATACAGTTTCTCTCCTCCGGGTGATAGGTTCAGTGCGGCTTATGTGAATCACGGTAATCAACCGTGTATGCAGGCGGCTTTTCTGTTTAATTATTCTGGAAAGCCTTGGTTAACGCAGTACTGGGCACGAGAAATGATGAATAAATATTATGGCTCGACCCCTATTCATGGTTGGCCGGGTGATGAAGACCAGGGACAAGGTGGAGCTTGGTTTGTAATGGCTGCAATGGGGCTGTTTGAAGTGAATGGAGGAGGCTGTGTGGAGCCTTTTTATGAGATTAGTTCGCCATTATTTGAGAAGGTAACCATTCATTTGGATGAAAAATACTATAAAGGTGGTAAGTTTGTAATTGAAGCAAAAAATGTGTCCAATGAGAATCGGTATATACAATCTGCCAAATTGAACGGGAAGAAACTTCTAAACCTTGGTTCTATCACTCTGAACTGGTAAATGGGGGGGAACTGGAGTTGATAATGGGGAAAAAGCCTAATTATAAATGGGGAAGTAGGCCGCAAGATGCTCCACCTTCCATGTCTTCCAATACCCAGTAAAAAATCAATATGTGTATTGTTTAATTGATTAATACATTAAGAATGAAAAAATAAATTTGATTATGTTGTTCTTTTTGAGTATGTTCGCAACTTTAGATGGTCATACTCAAGTGAGGGGTGGAGAACTAGGAGGGTTGACTACTATTCAAGAAGGTGTCCGTAACCGTAGAATAAGTAGTGCCGATAAAACGGGGAATAATAATGATAATGTAGGTCCTATAAAACCAGGAGAGAAATGGAGTGTTGATATTCCGGGTACTGGTATTATTAACCATATTTGGTTTACTATTGCCCCGATGCATATTATGAGAAATGATCTCATATTCAGGATATATTGGGATGGACGGTCTACTCCTTCAGTAGAGTCTCCGATTGCTGCTTTTTTTGGAAATGGATGGGACGAGCATTATGAATATGCTACACTCCCATTGGCAGTTGGTCCTACAAATGGGACTGGTTTGGTTTCTTATTTCCAGATGCCTTTTGCCAATGGTGCCCGTTTAGAGATAGAGAATCAAAGCGATATAAATATTGATTGCATCTATTTTTATGTAGATTATGTAGAAATGAGAAAATTGCCGGTGGGTTCAGGACGTTTCCATGCATGGTATAATCATGAATTGACGGAAGCTTTACCAGAAGGTGAAACCGAATGGGGATTGGTAGGACCAATGGGTAATAATGTGGACGGTGCTAATAACTATCTGTTTGCTGATATAAAGGGTAAAGGACATTTTGTAGGGATAAATTATTATGTCCATTCTCCTTCAACAATGTGGTATGGAGAAGGAGATGATATGATATTCATTGATGGTGAAGAAAAGGCATCTTTGTTAGGTACGGGCACTGAAGACTTTTTTAATACTTCGTGGTGTCCGAAGACCTTGTTCAATCATCCTTATTATGGTTATGCAAGGGTTAATAATGACAATGGTTGGTTGGGAAGAACGCATGTGTATCGTTTCTTTGTGGCAGATCCGATTTATTTTGAGAAATCGTTAAGAGGGACAATAGAACATGGGCATAATAATAATTTGACACTGGATATTAGTAGTGTGGTATACTGGTATCAATCAGAAGCTGGAGTCTACCTCCTGCTCCGACCAAAGAAGATAGAAGGCCTAAAGCTTTTATTCGTGATCAGGATATACATAGATGGAGGCATGAGTGGCGAAAGAATTTGGGTAATGGTGCCAAACTGTGGGGAAATGAAACTCAAGTTGGGGGATAATTCGATAACGTTCTATCTATGAGATTCAAATAAACATGATAAACAAATTTAAGATGATTATGAAATTTAAGATTGTATGGGTATTGGTGATGATGCTATCTCTCCATGGCTATTCTCGGGAAAAGTATGGTGATAGTTTCTCTTTTGCAAGGTCTGGAACGGATATTCTTGAAGTAAGGAAAGGAAATTTATCGGTAGGAGCGTCCACTGTGGCATCTTCTTCCAAAGGGAAGCATTCTTCAGCCAAAGCTGTAGACGGTAGTTTGACTTCTTTCTGGCAATCTAGCCAGTCTGCCGGATGGATTGTAGTAGATTTGAAAACCTCTTATTCATTGACTAGCATTTGTCAGGTATTTCATGAATCGTCTGTTTGGAAATTCAAGGTAGAAGGCTCTGTTGATAAAGAGAATTGGTTGCTGTTGGTAGATAAGACGAAAGGAGCTTCCGGTGATGTTTTTGCAGAAAGTGTGAGTGGCGTGTACCGTTATGTAAAATTAACTGTCCTTGAGTCTAAAGATGGTTTTCTGCCTTCTTCGAAAGAATTTGTTATAAATGGAACAAATGCGGATAAGAATATTGCTTTAGGTAAGCAATGCACTAATGTGGTGCTGCAAAAGGATCATAATCCGAATGATGCTTTGGATGGAAATATGTCAACCTATTGGATTGCTGATAATGAGCAGTTTCCCCAATCTTTGACTGTTGATCTGGAAGAGGTTTGTACGTTATCCGGAATTCAGCAAATCTTTAAAGACCATGATAGCTGGAAGTTTAAGATTGAAGGTTCCAATGATGAATTGCACTGGGCTGTTTTGGTTGATAATACAGATGGTATTAGTGGATTTGATTTCAAAACTCCGGTTTCAGGAGAATTCCGTTATATTAGACTGACTATTTTGGCTCAGCGAAGGGATATTGGGCACACAGTTGTGAATTTCGAGTTTTTGGAACAGAAAAAGATGTGGTTTCTTTAGGCGGTCGGGAACTTGAGGATTTGGCCTTTAATGCTTTAGCTGCCACTTCTTCGTTTTGCGACAATAATCATACTCAGAAGAAGGCCTTTGATGGTGACAATACTACTTTTTGGTATGCGGACAATAATGCTTATCCGCAATGGTTATGTGCGGATTTAGGTTTGCCATGTGATGTTCGGAATATAAAACAGACTTTTGTGGAAAAAGATGTTTGGTCCTTTATTATTGAAGGGTCAAATGATAATAAAAAATGGGACTTATTGGCAGACTGTCGTTCGGGTATTGCCGGTACTGAGTACGTAAAAGAATTGAATGGTGTATATCGGTATATCAAATTAACTATATTGGATGCCAAAAGTAAAAGTAGAGCAGGTAGCCGTTCGTTGGTCATTAAGGGGTTTGGTTCACCACGTAATGCAACGTGGTGGGAAGAGACTTCTGGTATGACAAGGTATTACCCCAAATACTATCGCCAAACGCTTAACTCTATAAAAGACAGTTTGGATATATTGCAGGCACAAGGTTATCGTAATATTGAACTTTCGGCTATATATGAAGGTGATCCTAGTGTGTGGGGAGGGCTTGGAGCTACAAATAACTATGCCATAGACCCGTCTATTGGAACATTGGAAGATTTTGAGGACCTTCTCCGTGAAGTACATGCACGGGATATGAGGCTGACTTTCTTTGGAAATGTTGGTTATTGTTGGTATAAAGCTCCTTTCTTTGAAAAAGCATGTGATGATCAGCGTAATGGTGTATATAGTAAGGAGAGGAACTGGTTTCATTTCAGTGATAAGAAGTTGAATGACAATTGGTTTTGGAGTGACAGAGCCCAGGCTTATTACTATTCGTGTTGGGGAAACTCGGATGGGGCTGAAGGACGCATTCCAAGCTACAACTTTAACAATTGGGAGTGGCAGGAAGAGTGTCGGAATTATCTGGACTTTTGGGCAGATAAGGGGGTGGATGGAATACTTCTGGATGCTCCTGAGGTCTATGATGGTATTACTGACGATATTATCAATGAGTCTATTATAAAAGTTTTAAATCGTAGAGGCATTCTAACTAATGCGGAGGGAGCTTCAAATATTGAAAAATGGATTAGCAGGTTTGATTTTAAACTAATTCAAGGTTTTGATATGTATGGTTGGGGCGGTGGAAAAAGAAGTGAGTCTTAAATGCCAGAAGAAATCAGAACCCATGTGAATTGAATGGAAAGTTGAAGAGTTATAGAGACCGTATTGTGGCATTGGGGGCAACAACTATTACTCCACCAATGTGGGAGATTCCAGCTACTAATGAGGAGCGCCTTTTTGAATTGGCTTATTTAATTTCCATGGGGACAGTAGTAATAAACCATTATGGTGATCATCATTCGGATTATATAGCCCAATTAATTCTTGATAAGTGGCCTCAAAAGGACCAGAAGAAGTTTTATGATTTAATCAGGTTGCAGAATGGCTATAACGGGTTGGCTCCCATGGGACAGCGCACTTGTATTCCTTCAAATGATGATAGTAAGTATACTGTCTTTAAACGAAGCAATAAAGATGGGAAAGTTTCGGCCCTAGTCATTATGAATTTCCAGAATAGTACGGAAACCATTTCTGTGAATTTGAAGAATACGGGTATCTTGCTGGGACAAACTCCTCTAAATCTATTGGATGGAGATAATATACCACCTGTATTGTCTGAGGACTATCATATTACATTGCCTCCTTATGGTATATGATACTCGGTATTCAAAATGAAGAATAAGATGTGAGAATTTCTTCTGTATAATATGTGGAGAACTACTATTATAAAAGATAATAGATTTCTTGATCATGATTCCGTGGGGCTGGGAAGTTCCACGGAATTTTATATTTTTATTTCGCGACGATTTATCCTGCCCAGTCCTCCCTATCCAGATTTCTATATCCGATAGCTTCCGCCAAGTGTGCCGGCTGTATCAATTCGCAGCCTTCCAGGTCGGCGATGGTGCGTGATACTTTCAATATACGGTCGTAGGCGCGGGCCGAAAGGTTTAGGCGGTTCATGGCAGTTTTGAGCATGGCAAGTCCTTTGTCATCCGGACGGGCGTGGCGAGCAAGCAGTTTACTGTTCATCTGGCATTACAATATATGCCGGGAATGTCTGCATACCTTGCTTCTTGAATTTGTCGGGCACGTATCACACGCTCGCGTATGGTGGCGCTCGATTCGCCGGGGCGAGAATCTGCCATCTCTTCAAAGGGGAGTGGGGTGACTTCAATTTGCAGGTCGATACGGTCGAGCAAAGGTCCGGATATGCGGTTCAGGTACTTTTGTACTTGTCCAGGACTGCATACACAAGCCTTGGTGGGATGCGTGTAATACCCGCATGGACACGGATTCATAGAGGCTACCAGCATAAAACTTGCCGGGTACTCTACATTGCATCGGATGCGTGACACGGTAATCTTCCTATCTTCCAGCGGTTGGCGAAGAACCTCCAATACGTTACGGCTGTACTCTGGCAGTTCATCAAGATATAAAATTCCGTTATGTGCCAGACTGATTTCACCGGGCTGGGGGAAACTTCCTCCACCGGTCATCGCTACCGTAGAAATGGTGTGGTGAGGGGCGCGGAACGGGCGTTTCGAGATGAGTCCACCGTCTTTGCCCAACTTTCCGGCAACAGAATGAATCTTGGTCGTTTCCAGACTCTCTCCCAAAGAGAGGGGAGGAAGTATAGATGGCAGACGCTTGGCAAGCATGGACTTACCGCTGCCCGGCGAACCGATGAGAAGTATATTGTGGCTGCCCGAAGCAGCTACCTCCAAGGCTCGTTTCACATTTTCCTGTCCTTTTACTTCTGCAAAGTCGAAATCGAAGTTGCTCTGCTGGGAATAGAATTCCTCGCGGGTGTTGACTAACGTAGGGGTTAATTCCTGCGTGCCATTAAAGAATTCTATAACTTCCTTGATGTTTCCCGCTCCGTACACTTTCAGATTGTTTACTACTGCCGCTTCGTGGGCATTCTGTTGCGGTACAATCATACCCTCAAACCCCAGTTCTCTGGCCTTGATGGCAATGGGGAGTGCTCCTTTGATAGGTTGCAGGCTGCCGTCAAGGCTTAGTTCACCCATCAGCAGATAGCGTTCCAGCTTATCGGACTGGATAACTTCGCTGGCGGCAAGTATGCCGATGGCTAAAGGTAAATCGTAAGCTGCACCTTCCTTGCGGATGTCAGCCGGAGCCATGTTGATGACAATATTGCTGGTCGGCATCCGGTAGCCGTTGACCTGCAAAGCAGATATGATACGTTGATGGCTTTCTTTGACCGCAGAGTCCGGCAAACCGACTAAATAGAACATACAGCCTCTGGAACTGTTGACTTCAATGGTGATGAGGGTTGCGTCAATACCTTGAACAGCCGCTCCAAAAACTTTTATGAGCACGTTTTTAGTGATTAGGGGTTAGTGATGGCAGGATAGGCTACCGTCGGTTTTGTTTTTTGAGTTTCTTTTCACTCTCTTTCTTCTCTTTTTCCTTTTGCTCTATCTCCTCCAGTTTCTTTTTGATGTCTTCCTCACTCATATTCTTCCCTTCAATTTTTCCGGAAGGGCTAAGGAACAGATTGGCAGGCAATGCTTGTATGGCGAGCTGTTTGATGGGCGCTGTGTTCCATCCGGAGAAATCACAACTCTGTTCCCACTTCAGGTATCTCTTTTGATTGCTTCTTCCCATTCCTTTCTGTCGATATCCAAGGAAATGCCCCAGAGTGCGAATAGCTTGTTCTTTTCTTCTTTCTTGTAAATCCGGCGCAGGGCAGCGTTGGCTTCCATGCTTTGCGGGTCCCAAGATGCCCAAAAATGTATCAACAGATATTTGTCCTTAAAGCTAGTACGGCTGATTTGTGTGCCTTTGGCATTGGGCAGGTTGACGTAAGGGATGGTTTTCCCAACGGATACCTTCTCTTCTTCTTGGATAAGGTCAAGCAGTTCGTCCACATACGGACGGTCTTTCAAGCCTCCGGTCATGTGTTCTGTCATTTCTTTGATTAAGGAGAAGTCCGGTTGCGGTTTTTGCACGAAATATTTCTCCAGCAGATAGATACTTACCAGCGAAGAAGGATGGCTGTTGATGAAGGCTTCTGCTTTTTCTTCCAATGCTTTCTCCGAGGGAGTACTCAAACCTTTCAACTCTTTCTGAAAAGCTGTCAGTTCTTCATTGGGGGCATTCCCCGTGATTTCCAGTGAAGTAAGCTCGGCGGCGGAGCCTTTTATCTTTATTTTGTCTCCTTTGTTCAGGTAAAGCGGATATTCTGTGCCGTCACTGAATTGCAGCCATGTAGAGACAAGCGTGTCGGTGGTGAGGGTTGCAGAGAACTTGTCATCCTTGACAAGCAGAGTGTCCATACGGTTATAGAACTTGTCCGTACCATATATATAAAGGGTATCATTCCCCAGCCCTTTGATTTCACCATTAGGTAGACTGAATTTGTATTTTTGCTGCCGCAGGCAGACAATATAATAAGCAGAAGGTATGCAAGATAGATTTTCTTCATTCCGGTTCTTTTTCTGATACTTCGTCGCGAAAATACTTCTTTTTGGTGTGAATAAAAAGAAATGCCCGACATATTTCTATGCCGGGCACGTTCTTTTCAATCTAACCTTTATTATTTGATGATATTCATAAAGTCAGTGTTAGTGAAGTATTTGGCGAATTCCAGGTCAGAAGCAGCCTTCTTTGCCAAAGCCGGTTCTTTTGCAATGGCATTCTTCAGACTGCTGGTTACCATAGATGTATTGTTGGTTCTTGCGCCAAGTACAGCCATCAGGTAGTCAGTATAAGCGTCTGGTCTTTCGATAGCAGCCAGTGTGTTCTTAGCCTTGTTGTAGTCCTTAGCCAGGATTTGTGCCAAAGCAGCGCTGTTAGTCTTAGTGTCGCCAAATGAGCTGACAGCCTTGTCGTACTGTCCTTGAGCAACATACAGATTACCCAATGCCTCGTTCAGTTCCTTAGAACCGGAAGCCTTGCTCAGATAGCTTTCTGCTGCTGTTCTGTCGCCCTTGGTCAAGGCAATCAGACCGAGATTCATGTTTGCTTCAGGAGCATCCTTGATGGAGAGAGCTTTCTTGAAGTAGCTTTCAGCCTTGTTAAGATCACCAGCCTGATAAGCCAGTTTACCTAAGTTGTTGTAAGCACGGAAATCGTTCGGGTAGATTTGAGTAGCTTTTGTGAAGATGGCTTCTTGCTTGGCAGCATCTTTAGTCAAGGTGGTGGCATACAGTAATTCTTCGATGTTCAGCTGCTTGGCATCGCTGTCGGCGAGGTTTGCGATTTCTTCGTCAGACTTACCGATGATTTCGTAGTTCAAAGTCAGGCGTGAACGACGCAGTTGCGGCAGGATTTCGTCAGCCAAAGTCTTATAAACAGAAGAGATGTTCTTGATTTCTTGTTCTCTTTGTTCAGGATCCTGATACATGGAAAGAACGCGAAGAATCAATTCTTTATCTTGGATGTTTGATTTGGATACCAGTTCCTGGAAGCCTTCCCAGTCCTGAGCCGTATACTTGGTGTCTACTGCTGCATTGATTTTTGCTTTCTTCAAATCTCTGTTGATGATTTTAGCCGTGTTGTCCTGGCGGTTCTCAGCCAGTGTAGTATTCAAGCCTACACCACCATCGGGAGAAGCGTATGCGGAGATTTCGATGTTGCTGATTTTCTTGTTTTCAGCTTCGTCTATGTTTTTCACTTCTTTGCCGAATTCTTTGGCAGTCTTCAATTCGCTGGCGCGTACGTTGGCTTGTTGAATCAAGAACATGATGTTGGCGTCATGCTTTTCTTTGATGATACGTTGGAAAGCGTCGTCACCATTGGCGGGGTTAGCGCTGCCCAATGTTTGTTCCAGCATCTCAGAAGTGGAGATTACACCATCAGCTACTTTTACAGCAGGGATAGTGACAGTCTTTTTGCCTACTGTAGCCTTGAATTCCAGATACAGTTCGGATTTGGCCATTTCCGGTACATAGTCGAAAGATGTCTTCATAGTGTAGCTGCCGCCCATCTTGTAAGAGATAGTCTGGTCGTTACCTTCTACTTTTTCGCCCTGGAACACAGCCGATTGGCCTTTAGCTTCGCCGCCATTCCATTTCAGCACAGGGGTCACTTCTACCACAGCCTTCTTGTTGAAGTACTTTTCGGGGAATTTTCCGTTGATTGTAGCGGGAACTTTACCACCTACAGCCTCTAGAACTTGAGGAGTTACGGTGAAATAATCTGATGACAATTCACCCATCTTTTTGCTGCACGATGTCATTAATGCAACAATCATTGCCATTAAAAACGGCAGATACAATTTCTTAGTCATTTTAGGTATAAATTAATTGTTTGTAATTGAAATTTGTCTATTCCATGTTAGTGTGCTGTTTAGGCATGGACATAACAACGCAAAGATATTAAATCCTATTACAGTTTGTTAACTCGTGCAGCAATTTTATCATAATTTAATGAATTTCTCGCTCTTTGCGGTACTTTATATTGCGGGGATGATGTTCTATGATTTCACTGCGCAATCTGTGCCGGTCAATATGTGTGTAAATTTCTGTTGTAGCGATAGATTCGTGGCCCAGCATACTTTGTATGGCGCGCAGGTTGGCTCCTCCTTCAAGCAGGTGGGTGGCAAAGGAATGGCGGAAGGTGTGCGGACTGATGTTTTTGGTGATGCCGGCCTTCTTCGCCAGTTCCTTGATGAGATGGAATACCATGATGCGCGAGATATTTTTGCCCCAGCGTGCCAGGAATACATAGTCCTCGAAGTCCTTCTTGATTTTCCAGCCTCCATTGCGGTCCACGAACCAGTTCCTTATCTCCTTGATGGCACGGGACGATATGGGTACAAGGCGCTGTTTGCTGCCCTTACCTTCTACCTTGATGAAGCCTTCGTCGAAATACAAGTCGGAGATTTTCAGGTTGCACAGTTCCGATACCCGTAGGCCGCAACTGTATAGAGTCTCGAGGATGGCCCGGTTGCGTTGCCCCTCGTTTGTGCCTAGGTCAATGGCGGAGATGATGCGGTCTATCTCTTCCACCGTCAGTACTTCTGGAAGCTTGAATCCGATTTTGGGTCCCTCCAACAGTTCGCTGGGGTCTCCCTCCAGGTAGTCGGCCATGACGAGGAAATGGAAGAATGACTTGATGCCCGACAAGATGCGTGCCTGCGAGCGGGGATGGATGCCGATGTCGTGCAGTCCGGAGGCAAAATGCTGCAAGTCATCCAGGGTAGTGTCAAGGATAGCGATACCCTCTCCTTCCAGAAAGTGCAGCAGCTTCTGTAAGTCTGTTTGGTAAGCATCCACTGTATTGGGTGAGAGTGCTTTTTCCAGTTTCAGATACTGGTGGTACTTTCTGATTATCAGCGTTTGTTTCTCCTTATTCGTGGATTTTTCTTCTGATTTCATTTCTTTTTTCTACCTTTGCTTCGCGAAAATAGGCTGCATTTCAGCAAATTGCAAATAAATTTGCATCTGCTTTCGGTTTGCACTATCTTTGCACCGCAAAGGTATAAAAAATTGTGTTATGAGGATACAGATTATTAACGGCCCCAATATAAATCTCTTGGGCAAACGTGAACCTTCCATTTACGGTAGCGTTACTTTTGAAGACTACCTTGCCGAACTCCGTAAGAAATATGCGGATGTACAGATTGACTATTTCCAGTCCAACATTGAGGGAGAGCTGATAGACAAGATTCAGCAGGTAGGTTTTGATGTGGACGGCATCATTTTGAATGCGGGTGCTTACACCCATACGTCCATCGCTCTGCAGGATGCTATCCGTTCGGTCACTTCTCCGGTGGTTGAGGTGCATATCTCTAATGTACATGCCCGCGAGGCTTTTCGTCATGTGTCCATGATTTCCTGCGCTTGTAAAGGTGTCATTCTCGGTTTCGGGCTGAACTCCTACCGTCTGGCCATGGAGGCGTTAAAAGATTATTAAATAAAATAGGTATATAGATTATGTTATTGAAGCAAACGAAGATTGTCGCAACGATTTCTGACCAGCGCTGTGATGTTGATTTTATAAAGCAGTTGTTCGATGCAGGTATGAATGTTGTACGTATGAATACTGCACATCTTGGCCGTGAAGGTGCCGAGAAGTTGATAAACAATGTGCGTACGGTTTCCAACCGCATCGCTATCCTGATGGATACGAAAGGACCGGAGGTCCGCACGACGGTTCTGGCTGAGCCCATTCCTTTCAAGGCGGGCGACCGCGTGAAGGTGGTAGGCAACCCGGAGCAGGAGACTACCCGTGAATGTATCTCGGTATCCTATCCCCATTTCGTCAAAGACTTGAATGTGGACGGCCATATCCTTATTGATGACGGTGACTTGGAGTTGGTTGTTGTAGAGAAGACCCCCGACTACCTGCTCTGCGAAGTACAGAATGAGGCTACTCTGGGCAGCCGCAAGAGCGTCAACGTTCCCGGCGTCCGCATCAATCTGCCTTCTCTGACGGAGAAGGACCGCACCAATATCCTTTATGCCATTGAGAAGAACATAGACTTCATTGCCCACTCCTTTGTGCGCAATAAGCAGGATATACTCGACATCAAGGCGATTCTTGACGCTCATAACAGCGATATCCGTATTGTTGCTAAGATTGAGAACCAGGAAGGCGTTGATAATATCGATGAAATCCTGGAAGTAGCCGACGGTGTGATGATAGCTCGCGGTGACCTCGGTATTGAAGTTCCGCAGGAACGTATTCCGGGCATCCAGCGTGTGCTCATCCGCAAGTGTATTCTTGCCAAGAAGCCGGTGATTGTTGCCACACAGATGCTTCATACCATGATTTCCAATCCGCGTCCCACCCGTGCGGAGGTAACGGACATTGCCAATGCCATCTATTATCGTACGGATGCCTTGATGTTGAGCGGTGAAACCGCCTATGGAAAGTATCCGGTAGAAGCGGTGAAGACGATGACCAAGATTGCCGCCCAAGCGGAGAAAGACAAGCTGTCTGACAACGATATCCGTATTCCGCTGGACGAGAACAGCAACGACGTGACTGCGTTCCTGGCCAAACAAGCGGTAAAGGCTACCACCAAACTGAAAATCCGTGCAATCATCACCGACAGTTACAGCGGCCGTACTGCCCGTAACCTTGCCGCTTTCCGTGGCAAATATCCGGTGTTGGCCATCTGCTACAAGGAAAAGACCATGCGGCACCTTGCCCTTTCCTACGGTGTGGAAGCTATCTATATGCCCGAACTTGCCAACGGGCAGGAATATTACTTTGCAGCCTTGCGTCGCTTGTTGAAGGAAGGCCGTTTATGTCCTACGGACATGGTGGGCTACCTGAGTAGCGGTAAGGAAGGCACACAGACCTCTTTCCTTGAAATCAATGTCGTAGAAGATGCCTTGAAGCATGCTGAAGATAGTGTGCTGCCTAACAGTAACAGATACTTGTAGGATAAGGGATTAAGGATAAGGGGTTAGGGATTAGCGGTTAATGATTAATTAATAATTGTGCGCAGAACTAACCCCTAACCCTAATCCCTTATCCCTAACCTATAATCCATTAACAAAGTGACGATTGACGAATACATTTTGCAGCACATTGATGATGAGGGCGATTATCTGAAAGCGCTCTATCGCGACACGCATGTCAAGTTGCTATATCCCCGCATGGCTTCCGGACATTTGCAGGGGCGTATGCTCAAGATGTTTGTCGGATGATTCGTCCCCGGCAGGTGCTGGAGATAGGGACTTATAGCGGGTATTCCGCACTTTGCATAGCAGAAGGACTGCCGGAGGGCGGGATGCTGCATACGTTTGAAATCAACGACGAGCAGGAGGACTTCACCCGTCCGTGGCTGGAGAATTCCGATTACGCGGATAAAATCAGGTTCTACATTGGCGATGCTTGGAGCGGGTACCGCAACTGGACCTCACTTTCGACCTTGCTTTATTGACGGAGATAAGCGTAAATACATAGAGTATTATGAATGGTGCTCGCCCGCCTTTCCGGCGGTGGATATATCATTGCCGACAATACCTTGTGGGATGGCCATGTGCTGGAAGAACAACCCCATCGCACAGACCTGCAAACAATCAGTATCAAAGCCTTCAATGATTTGGTGGCGCGGGATGCGCGTGTGGAGAAAGTCATTCTTCCCCTGCGTGACGGATTGACGATTATCCGTAAGAAGTAACTGTTTTTTTATCTTTTTCTCAGCAGCCGCTTGCTGAGGTATCTCACCGGATACCATACGGACAAGAAGCCTACAGTGATGACCGTTAAGAATACCAGAATAATATCCGTGGCATGTACACTTACCGGATAAGCGTCCACTACAAAACTTCCATTGCCTCCCCCCAATGAAATCAACCCGAAACGTTGCTGCAGAAAGCACAGCAACAATCCTAAAACGATGCCGGAGAGGGCGCCGAATACAGAAATCATCCTGCCTTCGAACAAGAAGATGCGCGCTATAAGCCGGTCATCGGCACCCAGATTGCGCAGTGTCTCCACGTCCTCCCGTTTGTCCAGTATCAGCATGGACAGCGAACCGATGACATTGAAGCATGCGATACCCAGAATGAAGGTGAGGAAGAGATAAGAGATGAGTTTCTCTATTTCCATGATGCGGAAAACATCGGCCTGCTGCTCGTAGCGGTTCTGTACAATGAACCGGTCGCCGAGAATGCCTGCTATTTTCTTTTGTACGGAGCCGATGTTGGAACCGGGTTTCAGTTTCATCTCGATGGCAGAGACTTCCGTGTCATAATTGAACAGACGGCGGGCAAAGTCGAGTGACGTCAGTATGTAGCGTGAATCGTATTTTTGCTGGTTGACGGCAAAGATGGCGCCGGGCGAGAAGAGATACTCCCGGTTGAAAGCCGCAGTGGGGTTGGCTATGTTTACCCGTACGTTCCGTTTGGGGGCATAGACCTGCAACGGGTCCACGAACTGAATGCCGGTGCCCAACTCGGATATAAGTTCCACACCCAGAAAACCATAGTCCACCACCGAGTCGCTCAGCAGGAACTTTCCCGTCCCATAGAGCAAGCTGTCGATGGAGGTAAGCTGTTCGAAATTGTCCTCCACTCCCTTGATGACGGCCATTGCCTGGCGGTCTTTGTACTGCACCATGCATTCTCTTCCAGTGTTTCCGTCCACACGTCAATCTCGGACAGGGCGTGTACTTGCCGGATGCACGCTTCGTGCGGGTCGAAAACCTTACCTTCGCGGACGGTGATTTTCAGTTCCGGGTCGAAAGCTGTGAAAAAGCCTGCCACCATGTCCTGAAAACCGTTGAACACGGACAAGGTGCATACCAACGCCAACGTAGCCAATGCCACCCCACACACCGAAATGCCGGAGATGATATTAATGGCATTGTGTTTCTTCTTGGAGAAGAGGTAGCGGCGGGCTATAAAGAAGGGAAGGGACATTATTTCAGCAGTTCATCAATTCGTTCCAGATAGTCCAGTGAGTCGTCTACGAAGAACTTCAGTTCGGGGATAATGCGTAGTTGGTGGCGTACGCGGGTACAGTTCAAAGCGTATGGATTTCATGTTTCCGTTGATGTTCTTGACTATTTCTTCGCTTTTCTCCGAGGGGAATATACTGAGATAAGCGCGTGCCACGCTCATGTCGGGCTGATGCGTACGGCACTGACGGAAATCAGTATGCCGGGCATGGACTTGGTTTGCAACAAGAAGATATCACTCAGTTCCTTCTGCAGGAGACGGGCTATTTTATTTTGTCTGGTAGTTTCCATACTGTTCATTTTTTTATGCTGGGGTGCAGCCTGTTTTCACGTTAGCAAAGTTACTGAAATATATCGTTCTGCCGACTGTTTATAGCTTTTTTTTCATTCTTTTCCCTATTGTAGGGGTTCATTCTTTTCCGTTCTGTCGATGAGATATGCCTTTTCGTAGATTCTATTTGTTGTTCTTGTTATGCTTCCCTAACTTTGATGTCAGTTCGGAGAACTGCTGATGATGAGTGAAGAAGGAAGAGAACCATTCCGTTATAGAAGAGACTCTCTCTAAATAGCGTTTTTTCATGTATTATTGACTTGAACCGTTTTTACCCGGGAGGGTAGAAACGGTTTTTTGCGCATCTGACCGGGCTTTCTTGTCTCTTGCATAGGCTTCCGTTGTGTGCTACATAGGCTTCTGTTGTGTTTTGCACGGTGGTTTGTCTTGAGAAGCCTTTGGGTTTATCATGTGCGCACGGCTGTGGTACGCCTTTCCCACAGCGGTGAAGAAGACGTGCCACAGCTGTGAAGAATATGCTTCACAGCCGTGGTTTTTCATCAATATATAGGGGTTGACAGAACAGACATAAGGGAATGACAGAACAAACATGAGGGGATAACGGAACGGACATAAGCACTCGACGCATTCCGTATCAGGGTATGAATAGCGGAATGCGTCGGGTGCTTGTGGGGGAATGATATGATATTTGTTCTTATGCCTTTACATACTTCCTTTTGGCTATCAGCACTGCCACGATGATACCTATCACCAGCAGCGCCAGTGCTCCGTAGGCGATGCCTTCCGTCACGTGCAGGCTGGTGGGGTCAAAGCGCATTTCGATGGTGTGCTGTCCGGCAGGAACATACATTGTGCGCAGGATATAGTCGGCGCGTGCCAGTTCGGCAGGCTGTCCGTCGATGGTTACGTGCCAGCCGTCCGGATAATAGATTTCGGAGAATACGGCAATACCGTCTTGGGCATTGTTCGTTTCGTACGTCAGGCGGTTAGGTGTGTAACTTGTCAGGCGGATGCTGGAGAGGCTGTCTTTATAACTTTCCGTGGTACCTTTCAGCACATCCTTGAAGCGGGCATCCACTACGGCTGTCTCTGTGGGTATGATGCTGTCCAGGGCGTCAATCTCTTCGTTGGCGTTGTTCACATACTGCACCTTGTTTACAAACCATGCATTGCCGTAGGCGTGCGGGTTGAGGATGGGAACGGTTTGTCTTTGCTGTCCTGCAGGGAAGATGAAGTATTTGGTGTTCAGCATGTTCAGTATGCGGAACTTATTGGCATCCACGCTGTCCATCTCACCTCCGGCGGTGGCAATGGCCTTGTAGGCCGCCTGCATTTCGGGAGAGATGTGATGCTCTATCATTTCCTGGTAGCGACGCAGCTTGGCCGGGTGATAACCGCCGACGCTTTTGTGCCAGTAGGAGGTGTTGTTGTCATCGAAGGTGCTGGTGGCAAAGTTCAATACACGATAGTCCAAGCTGGTATCTTGCAGTATCAGCTCGTCTGTATTTGTCTTGGTGAAGGTTTCCGTACGGATGGAGTGGGGCACGAACTGGGCATCATTCAGATAGCGCTTGTTGACCCCCCACATATCTGCCAGGCAGAGTATGGTGATACCTGCAATGGTCAGCGAGCTGCGCAGCTTGCCGCTTGCATAGAGCCAGAGCAAGCTGCAGCCGATGCCTATGATGATGAAGCTACGCAGGCGTCGCTGCTGACGAGTTCGGCACGCATCTCTCCCAAGTTGGCAAGGATGCCGGAGAGCTCGTTGGCGGGTATCATCTGCTGGTTGACGGCATTCTGCAGCATCTGTGCCTCTTGGGCGGGCACGTAGCCGGAGCCGATGCTGCCCGGGGCAACGGCAAGCAGCAGGCGACGCCTGCAGTGAGCAGCAGGCTGATGCGAGGGGCTTCTTTTCTTGTTTTAAGATTTCCGGCTCTTCGAGCAGGCGTTTCAGGCAAAGATAGCCAGCAAAGGTATCGTGAACTCTGCTATGACAAGGATGGAGGACACGGCGCGGAACTTGTTGTACAACGGGACGTAATCGATGAAGAAATCCGTCAGCGGCATGAAGTTCTTGCCCCAGGACAAGACGATGGAGAAGAAGGTGGCTCCTATCAATGCCCACTTCAACGGTCCTTTCACGATGAAGCATCCCAGTACGAACAGAAACAAGACGAATGCTCCGACGTAGACGGGACCCGACGTCATGGGCTGGGTACCGAAATATTGTGTCAGTGAGCCGTACAGACTGCTGTACATCGGGTTTGCCTTGCTCATGGCGGTTTCACTTTGGCTGAGGGCGGCAGATGCTCCGCCTTTGAAGTTGGGCACCAGCAGAGTCAGTGTTTCGTCGATGCCGTAGCTCCACTGGGTGATGTAGTCGCGGTCCAGCCCGCTACTGGTCTGCTTGGCAGCGTCGCCGGTCTGCACCAGTTCGCTTTTGCCGCGCATGGTTTCTTTGCTGTAGGCATAGGTGTGATAGAGGTTGGATACGTTGGCGGCTATGCCGACGAGGGCTGCCACAATCAGTACGGCACTTGCCTTGAAGAACTGGGGCAATGTCTTGGTACGCCATGCTTTCTCGAAGTAGGCTCCCACAAAGAAAAGGATGACGAAGAAGAAGTAATAGGACATCTGCACGTGGTTCGAGGTGATTTGCAAGGCCACGAACAAGGCGGTGAGGATGCTCCCCACAGCAGTTTCCCACGATAGGCGAGCACAATGCCTGCTATGGTGGGCGGCACGTAGGCAAGGGTGATGAACTTCCAGATGTGTCCGGCAGATATCAGGATGAAGAAATAGGACGAGAATGCCACATGATACCGCCCAGTCCGGCCAGCCAGACCGGTATGCCGAAGACGCGCAGCAGGATGTAGAAGCCGAGCATCAGCATGAATGTGAGGCATACATAGTCGGGCAGGAAGAGTTGGTAGGCTTTCTGTACCCACTGCAGTGACTTGGTGGAGTCATACGAAGGGGCTATCTGATACATGGGCATACCGCCGAACAGCGAGTTTGTCCAACGGCTGCGTTCGCCCGTCTGTTCGTAATACTCCTTGACTTCTTGTCCTGCCCCTGCTCCTGCAGCCGTGTCGTGCTGAAAGAGAATACGGTTTTCTATATCCGCCGGGAAGAAGTAGGCGAAGGAAAGGAGGACGAATGCCAAGATGGCAATAAGGTCGGGAAGAAGCTTCTTCATGAGTTATAAGTTATGAGTTATCAATTAATCAATTGTGGGGCAAAGATAGTGCAAACCGAATACAGAACTTTCATGCTTGCGTGAAAAAGTTTTGTTGAGGTGCAGCCTATCTTCGCTTTTGTGGCAAAGATACATAAATGCAGATTGTTATTGTCACGTTATCGGCAGAATGTTGTACCTTTGCCTTTCCAAAAAAAGATTAAAGTGCTTTAATGGTAATATGCAAGCTTAAATTATTATAGATATGACAATAGGGATAATCAGTGCAATGGACAGCGAACACCGCCGGTTGGTGGAGCGCTTGCAGGATAAGAATACGTCGGGCGATGGTAGTTTCCGCTATGTGGAAGGTACATTGGGCGGTAACCATGTAATCTTGACGCAATGTGGCATCGGTAAGGTGAGTGCAGCGGTAGGAGCTTCGGAACTGATACGGCGCTTTTCTCCGGACTGCATCGTCAGCACCGGTGTGGCGGGCGGCATTGATGCTTGCCTGAAGGTGACGGATGTAGTGGCAAGCCAACGTCTGGTGTATCACGACGTCTGGTGCGGCGACGGTAACGAGTACGGACAAGTGCAAGGTTTCCCCGCCTCTTACGAGGGGTGTCCCTCTCTGTTGAAACATGCCTTGTCGCTGAACGAAGCCGGAATGGAAAGCCGCATCCACAGCGGACTTGTCTGTACCGGCGACCAGTTCATCACCAACCGTACGGAGCTGGATACCATCAAGCAACGTTTCCCCGACGGTCTTGCCGTTGATATGGAGTCTGCCGCCATTGCGCAGACTTGCTATCTGTACAATGTTCCTTTTCTCAGCTTCCGCATCATCAGCGACACACCCGGAGTAGAGGACCATGCTTCGCAGTATGCCGATTTCTGGGGAACCATGCAGAGCGTTCGTTCCTCACGATATGGACCTTCCTCTCCACCCTTCCCAGCAATTTATAACTCATAACTTATAACTTATAACTCATGAAGAAGATTCCCAGTTTTACAATCGACCACATCCGCTTGTTGCGCGGCATTTACGTATCCCGCCAGGATGAAGTGAACGGAGAAACAGTCACTACTTTCGACATCCGTATGAAAGAGCCCAATCGCGAGCCTGCTTTGGGACAAGGTGCTCTGCATACTATCGAACATCTTGCCGCCACCTACCTGCGCAATGACCCGCAGTGGCAGGACAAGATTATCTATTGGGGTCCCATGGCTGCCTCACCGGTAATTATCTGCTGATGAAAGGTGACTTGAAGCCGCAGGACATACTGGCACTGATGCAGGACACCTTCCGCTTTGTTGCCGAATATGAAGGTGAAGTCCCCGGTGCCGCTCCGCAAGATTGCGGCAACTACCTGCTCCACGACCTTCCGATGGCTAAATGGGAGTCTGCCAAATACCTGCATGAGGTCTTGGAACAGATGAAAGAGGAGAATATGAAGTATCCGGAAAAGAAGAAAATAAGGGGGTTAGCGATTAGGGATTAAGGATGGTTTATGCCTATATTAAAGTCTATGCGGCCCCAAATAATCCCTAATCGCTAACCCTTATCTCTTATCCTTTATTATCACACAATCTCAATCCCCTGCTCCTTGCAAAGCTGTAATCCCAGGTCTTTCAGCTTGAATTTCTGTATCTTGCCACTTCCCGTCATGGGGAATTCTTTGATGAAGAAGATATACTTGGGTATCTTGTAGCGTGATATTTTGCCGATGCAGAAGTCTCGTACATCCGATTCGTGCATATCCACTCCTTCGTGCAGGATGATGAAAGCGCCTACGGCTTCACCGTACTTCTTAGAGGGAATGCCGGCTACCTGCACGTCTTTTACGCCTTCCAGTTGATAGAGGAACTCTTCTATCTCGCGGGGATAGATATTTTCACCACCGCGGATAATCATGTCCTTGATGCGTCCTGTGATGCGGTAATTGCCGTCCTCGTCCTTTATTCCAAGGTCTCCCGAGTGCAGAAAGCCGTTCTCATCAATGACTTCGGCTGTGGCTTCCGGGTTTTTGTAGTAACCTTCATGGTGTTGTATCCGCGGTTGCACATTTCACCTTGTACGCCTACGGGACACTCTTCTCCGGTTTCGGGTCGATAACCTTTACTTCCGTATGTTCAAAGTCGTGTCCTACGGTATTGCAACGTACATCGAACGGGTCGTCTATCCGGGTGGCGGTCATTCCGGGAGCAGCTTCGGTCAGCCCGTAAACGCTGGTTACCTTCATGTACATTTTCTCTTCCACCTGCTTCATCAGCTCTACCGGGCAGAGGGAACCTGCATGATACCCGTACGGAGGCTGGACATGTCGAACATGTCGAACATCGGATGGTTCAGTTCGGCAATGAACATGTGGGTACGCCGTAAGTGCCGTGCAGCGCTCCTTGTGGATAGAGGCGAGCACTACCAGTGGTTGAAGCGTTCCACCATTACTTCTGTACAGCCGTGTGTCAGGCAGTTCATGGTGGCAAGTACCACGCCAAAGCAGTGGAACAATGGTACGCAGACGCAGAGCTTGTCATCGGCGGTAAACTTCATGTGCTCACCGGTAAGGAAACCGTTGTTGGCAATGTTGTAGTGGGTCAGCATGACGCCTTTCGGGAATCCCGTAGTGCCGGAGGTGTATTGCATGTTCACTACATCGTGGCAAGTGACCTGACTTTTGAGTTCATTCAGGCGGCTGTCTTCTATATTGTTGCCCAAGAGAAGTATTTCGGCCGTGTTGTACATGCCCCGGTGCTTCTCCTGCCCCACGTAGATGACGTTTTTCATATAAGGGAAACGTTCGCTTTTCAAGTGTCCGCGTTGGCAGGTCTTCAGTTCCGGAAGCATGGTATAGGTCATCTGCACAAAGTCACTGTCCTTTTCGCCATTGACGATGCAGAGGGTATGCATGTCGGAGTTCTGGCAGAGATATTCCAGCTCGGACTGTTTGTAGTTGGTGTTTACCGTTACGTAGACGGCACCTATCTTGGCGCAAGCGTATAATAGAGTCAGCCAGTCGGGTACGTTGGCTGCCCAGATACCTACGTGTGTTCCCCGCTCCACGCCGATGGCGATAAGTCCTTTGGCCATGTCGTCCACCCGGCGGTTGAACTGGCTCCAGGTGAAACGCAGGTTGCGGTCAGAGTAAACGATATATTCTTTGTCTGGTGTTGTTTCGGCCCAATGTTCCAACCATTGGCCGAGGGTACGTTCGTATAACATGATGTGGAAGTTGAAAGTGGAAAGTTGAAAGGTGAAAATAGAAAGTATTTATCATTTTCCATTTTTCACCTTTCAATTTTCCATTAATTTAAATTGGTGTATAAACTACTGCAAGTATCTTGGCTGCCTGCCCTTCATAGGCGTGTACGTGGTGCGGAACGATGGAATCGTAATAGATGCTGTCACCTTCTTCGAGCAGGTAGGTGTTTTTGCCGTAACTGATTTCCATGGTTCCTTCCATCACCATGATGAATTCTTCGCCTTCGTGTGAGGAGAGTACAAAGTCACTGTCGTCCGTAGCGGCACATCAATGATAAACGGCTCCATGTGGCGGTCGGCTTTGGATTTGGAGAGTGAATGATACTCCATATGCTTGCGGCTGTGGATGGCATTGTTGGAGAAACTGATGCTGTTCTGCGACTCGTCCTTACGGCAGACCACGGGACCGTTCTCATCCTGGTCGTCAAGAAAAGTTCCCAAACGTACACCCAGCACACGCGCTATCTTGATGAGGGGAGCCAGTGACGGGAGGTCGATGTTGTTTTCTATACGTTCAATCTGTTCGATAGCAAGTCCCGAACGCTGTGCCAGTTCTTCCATACTGATGGATTGGCTTTCACGGAGTGATTTTATTTTTTCTCCTACGATTTTGCTGGTATCCATAATGATAGTATTTTCTGTCTAAAGGTTATAATTTATAGCTGTTAAACCGCAAAAATAAGAGAAACTTTTACTTGATGCAACATTCTGAGGGAAAATATTGCTGAAATATCTCCGGTGGTCGGCTTATTTGTATAATATTCTTCTGTTCTGTTTCTCTTTCTTCCCCAAAGTTCTGTTTATAGCCGCTTCAAGTCTTGTTCCGATACGTGCTTTCCTTTGTACGCTTTGCCTGCTGCATTGAAACGATAGCTTAGGTTCAGGGAGAAGCTGCGCGAGTCCGGGTTTGCCTTTTTCGTATAGGTCAGCCGGGGACCGAACAGCATGAAGGAGCCATACCGGGAATTCCACAGGTCATTGGCTTGCAGTCCGAGCGTCAGCCTTTTGTTGAAGAATGTTTTGCGGATGCCGGCGTTTATGCCCCAATAGGAACGTTGCAGCATGGCGCCGAAGTTGCCTTCGCTCTGGTAGTCGGCATCAAGGGAGAGAATCCACTCGTCCGGAAGCTGGAGACTGTTTTGCAGAAAGAGGTAAATGCTGCCGCGGTTCATATTCTTGCTACTGCTTGATTGGTGACTTTGAAGAACGGTTGGGCGAAGTAGATGCCGAGCTCCGGTTTCCAGATGCCGACGGTGGGTGACAGATGGGCAGAGGCGGTGAGATACTGCATCCGTTTGAAATTTCCGGTAGTGAAGATGACAACATCCAGATTGTCCTCGTATTCTTTGGTCATGAAGGCAATGGCATTGCGGCGGTATTGGTAGTTAAGTCCGAATTGTACCCACTTGTAAAGGGCCGTGAACTGCAGGTCGTGGTTGGTTTCGGGGGTGAGCAGTGGGTTTCCGCCTTCGTAGATGAAACGGTTGTTATAACTCAGTGTGCTACGTAGCTGGAAGAAGCTGGGGCGGTTGCTTTTGGCTGTATAGCTGAGATTGGCTTGGGCTTTGCCGAGAGGAAAGTCTACCGATAGGTTGGGGCACCAGTCATTGTAAGTACGACTTTGACCGGACACGTACTTTTCCTGCTCCCAATAGTCGGAGACGGCATGCTCGAAGCGCAGTCCTGCAAGAAGGCTGATTTTTCCTAATGTCAGTGAGTATTCGGCAAAGACGGCGGACTTGCTTTCGTCGATTCGACTGTCTGTATCGGGAAGTATGTGCTGCCGGTTCAGGAAATTGTCATTTCGCCGGATGAAGGTGTAATCGGCACCGGTCTTCAGTTCACCTTTCCAAAGGGGATGGGTCAGAATCAACTTGGCGGCATAAAGGCGGTTGTCGGCGTGGTTGAAAGAGCTGATGTCGCGATTGCCTTCGGTCTGGCTTTCTTCTTTAGCCTCCTGGTGATTATAACTTTTTCCGTATACCAGGTCGGTGTTGAAGTTTATGTGGAGTTGCTTTATGCTGCCTGATAGTAGGCATTCAGCTGGTGCCGGTTGGTTTGCTGCAAGTTTTGGGAGGAATGTATGGTGTGATCGGCCAATTCTTCATTTGCCCGGACGGTATATGCCGAATGGTCACTGCTGTGATAATCGGGGGTACGATGAAACTCATAGGAGGCACCGAGGCTGTGTTGGGGGTTGAAGTCGTAACTGGCGCTTGCTTTTCCTCCGGCAAGTAGTCTCTTATTATATAAGTGAACCCGGTTATTTACATCCCATTGTATTTCGGACGGTATCTGGTAGCGAACCTCCTGGTGGCGTTTTCTGTTTTCATAATTGGTGTACAGCATGCCCAGCAGGGACAGTCCTTTCTTCTGATAATTCAGATTGACTTGTCCGTAATGGCTGTTGCGTCTCCGTTGGGTGATTCCTGCACGGAAATTACCGCCAAAACTGTCTCTTTTGTTACGTACGGTGCGTATGCGTACAACGGCTTTAACGGTAGCATCGTACTCTGCACCCGGGTTGGTGATGAGCTCCACTTTTTCAATATCGGCGGCAGAGAGGCGTTGCAGCTCGGAGTTGTCTTGCAGAAGGCGGTTGTCTATATAGATGACCGGTGTCCCTTTGCCAAAAACGGTATACCCCTCATCAGAGGAGCGCAGTCCGGGGATATGTTTCAATACGTCGTTGGCATCATTCAAGGATGCGAGCAGGGTTTGCCGTACGCTTGTCTCCAACTTTCCGCCCTTTAGTCGGAAAACGGGGCGGGCGGCGGTGATGACGGTTTCCGCAAGTAGCACGGCATCGGTTTGCAATATCCAGTTGTGGGTACTCCCGGTGGGGCAAGGCTGGCAAAGGGGTTTGTAACCGATGGAAGAACTTGTAGTAGATAGTTTCCGGGAGCGGGAGGGAGAAGTTCAAACTACCGTCGCTTCGGCTACACGTTCCTTGTATGAAGGTGGAATCTTCGGAAAGGAGGGCGATGTTGGTAACTCTATCGGTTGCTTTTCCTCTGTGAGAATTTTACCTCGGATGGAGGGTGTTGCCGGGCTGGTTTGTGCTTTTGTTGTCGTGACGCTCATTAGGAGCAGGGCAAGAATACATATTATCTGTTTCATGTTCCGGTTGTTGTTTGATTTCGGGACACGAAGGTATCCGCTTTCTGCCGGGATGGAAGAAACAAAAAGCGGATAGTTGTCTGACATTTGCCTGACAATAGACTGACAATACTTTCTTTTGTCCTTTTAAAGGGGGAAGATGATTACTTTTCTGTATCCATCTCTCCGGTGAACGAGATGGACTGTTTGTTCATGGGTTGCACATGGATACTGGTAGAACCATCGGGAAAGATGGTGAGGCGGTACTCATAATTGTCTTCATCACTACGGGTCTTGAAGTCTATTTGGATTTTGCCTTTTTTGAGTGCTCTGGTTGTGTATCCGGTGATGGATGCATTGAAATTCAGGCTCTTGCCTCCTCCATACGGAGCATTGTAGGCCACTCCAAAGTAAGGCAGGTAAGAGAAAACGGAGTCGTTTCTGATTTCCAGTGTGTAGTTGGTGGTCAAGTTACGGCTACCGCCTCTCATCGGTTGCATCCGATCTACGTTGATTTTGTATTGTTTAGCAGCAATAGCTTCTTTTACAGCACGTTCAGTGCGCTCTTTCTTTTCGTTACGGTTTTGGGCGGTTGTCGGCATTGCGACAGTCAGGCAGATTAGCCCTAATAGGATAAGTTTGTTAGTCTTCATGATTCTATAATGTTTAGGTTTTTATTTCCAGTCCGTAGGCGCGGCCACGATCTGTTGTTATTCTGAGGTTGCTGTTATCCTCGACAATGGCTTCAGACGCCGTATCAATGTGTAAAGCGTTTCGTCTGCATTGTCTTTTCCCGGCCATAGCGATTGGCAGATGTCGGATTTGAAAAGTAGGTGTGAGGAAGAAAGGTAGAACATCTCCATCAGTGTGTACTGCATGGGGGTGAGTTTTAGCTTTTCCTGCTGTTCGTTATAGAAGCAGGCTTCCTGGAGGGAAAGCGAAAGGTTGCCGAAGGTAATGAAGTTTTCTTGTTGCTGCCCGTTACTGGCATTAGTCTTTGTGCGCCGACGGAAATAGAAAAAGGTGAATCCTCCCCACAGCAGGGCGGCCAATAGCAATGTTGCCGGAATTGTCTGCTTGGATAAGCTGAACAGCATGGTAGCTGAGCAACGGGCATATCCCCGGAAGGAAAGTGTCAGTCCAGATGCATCGGCTGTGGTGGAGAGCCATACCAATGTGTCGCTGGCAAGACATCCGGCAGGAATCTCATTGAATACGGTGGCGGGAGAGTTCTTTTTCAGTATATGCAGCGAAAGGGTAGAGACATCTTTCAATCCGGTGATGGACAATGCTTCGGTAAAGGCTCTGTGGGAACGTTTACAGAAACGGGGGCACCTATCACTTCTTGTAGTTTGGCATAAGTCTGGATTGTGTCCGCATTCAACCATAATCCCTTGTTCTGCAATACTGTGCGTTGCAGTGCCTGGTTCAGGTCAGAGACCACACGTTGTTCTGCCTGCGAATAGCTGCGATAACCGAAGCCGAATGATAGCAGTATCAATAGAAAAGTGATTGCTATCGAAAGATTTGCTGCTGATACTTTTCTTTTCATGGATACAAAATTAGGTATAAATCGGATTATGAACAAAAAAGGAAGTTTCCTTTTGGAAAACTTCCTTTTTTAATGGTTTTGCCGCAAGTAGATTACTTACGCAAGCCGAGTTCTTTGACGATAGCACGATATCTGGTGATGTCGCGGTCCTTCAGATAAGTCAGCAACGCACGGCGTTTACCTACCAACATAGTCAAAGCTCTTTCTGTACTATAATCCTTTCTGTTGAGCTTAAGGTGCTCAGTCAGACGAGCAATACGGTAGGAAAACAAAGCTATCTGAGCCTCAGCTGAGCCAGTATCAGTGTTAGACTTTCCGTATTTGCCGAAGATTTCTTGCTTTTTAGCAGCGTCTAAATACATAATGTTTAATTAAAAGTTATTATAAATATTCCCTTTCGGGGCTGCAAAGATAGGGATAAACTTTTATATCACAATGATATTCAGCAAAAAAATCATATCTATACTGCATATCTAATCCAAAATCACTAACTTTGTCGCCTGAAAATAATAGGTATTATATGCAAAAGATTAGAAACATTGCAATTATTGCCCATGTGGACCATGGGAAAACGACGCTCGTTGACAAGATGCTTTTGGCCGGAAACCTTTTCCGCAGCAACCAGAGCACAGGTGAATTAATGTTGGATAACAATGACCTGGAGCGTGAACGAGGTATAACGATTCTCTCAAAGAACGTTTCTATCAACTACAAAGACACCAAGATTAACATTATTGATACTCCGGGACACAGTGACTTCGGAGGTGAAGTGGAACGTGTATTGAATATGGCGGATGGATGCATTCTGCTTGTGGATGCTTTCGAAGGTCCTATGCCGCAGACACGGTTTGTATTGCAGAAAGCTCTGCAGATTGGTCTGAAACCTATCGTTGTTGTGAATAAGGTGGATAAGCCAAATTGCCGTCCCGAAGAAGTGTACGAGATGGTGTTCGACTTGATGTTCAGCCTGAATGCAACCGAGGACCAGCTGGATTTCCCCGTTATCTACGGTTCTGCCAAGAATAATTGGATGAGTACCGACTGGCAGCAGCCGACTGATAACATTTATCCGCTTCTGGACTGTATCTTGGAGAATATTCCTGCCCCCGAACAGTTGGAGGGTACACCCGCAAATGCTGGTTACTTCGCTGGATTATTCTTCGTATACCGGGCGTATTGCTGTGGGCCGCGTACACCGTGGCATATTGAAAGAAGGCATGAATGTGTCTTTGGCAAAGCGTGACGGGAGTATCGTGAAATCAAAAATCAAGGAATTGCATACATTCGAAGGTATGGGCCGTGTAAAGGTGCAGGAAGTGTCTTCCGGTGACATCTGTGCGTTGGTAGGTATCGAAGGATTCGAAATCGGAGATACGGTCTGCGATTACGAAAATCCGGAAGCGTTGCCGCCTATTGCCATTGATGAACCTACGATGAGTATGCTCTTCACCATTAATGACTCTCCGTTCTTCGGTAAGGAAGGTAAGTTTGTTACTTCCCGCCACATCCACGACCGTTTGATGAAGGAGTTGGATAAGAATCTTGCACTTCGCGTGCGCAAGAGCGAGGAAGACGGCAAGTGGATTGTTTCCGGCCGTGGCGTGCTTCATCTTTCCGTACTGATTGAGACCATGCGTCGTGAAGGGTATGAGTTGCAGGTAGGGCAACCGCAGGTAATCTTCAAGGAGATTGACGGCGTGAAATGCGAACCTATTGAAGAGCTTACCATCAATGTTCCCGAAGAATATGCCAGCAAGATGATTGATATGGTGACCCGTCGTAAAGGTGAAATGGTGAAGATGGAAAGTGCCGGCGAACGTGTAAATCTTGAGTTCGACATGCCGTCGCGCGGTATCATCGGTCTGCGTACCAATGTGTTGACCGCTTCTGCCGGCGAGGCTATCATGCACACCGTTTTAAGGAATATCAACCGTATAAGGGTGAGATTGAACGGCGTACCAACGGTTCTATGATTGCCATGGAGTCCGGTACGGCTTTGCCTATGCCATTGACAAGTTGCAGGACCGCGGCAAATTCTTCATTTTCCCGCAGGAAGAGGTTTATGCAGGCCAGGTAGTGGGCGAGCATTCCCATGACAACGACTTGGTGATTAATGTAACGAAGTCCAAGAAGCTTACCAATATGCGTGCCAGTGGTTCGGATGACAAGGCACGTCTGATTCCTCCCGTACAGTTCTCTCTTGAGGAGGCACTGGAGTACATCAAGGAGGATGAATATGTGGAAGTTACTCCTAAATCAATGCGTATGCGTAAGGTTATCCTCGATGAGCTTGAGCGTAAACGCGCAAACAAGAACTGATAAACAGAAGAGTTTTAGTTGTTATATATGAAAGGAGTGCCCCGCCGAAAGGTGAGGCACTCCTTTTTATTGTCGTCATTCAAACGAAAGTCAATCGATGAATTTTACCTTTGCCGCATTACGGGGTTTGGCAGCGGGCGTTTCGTCCGGATAGCCGAAAGCGATACAGTAAAGTAGCTGATAGCCTTCCGGAATATCCAGTTTCTTCAGGTATTCGGCAGCAGCCGGAGTAGAGGTCATGAAGCGCGTGGGACCGCCCAAGCAGCAAGAACCGATTCCCATGGACCAGGCTGATAGAATCATATTCTCACCCAGCAGTCCGCAGTCAATCTGCGAAAGGTCATAAGACGGGTCATTGGCAATAAATACTACTGTAGAAGCGTTGCGAAACATGTTCTTGAATTTCGGGTCTTCGGCGGCTTTGGGATTTTCCTTCTTGTAGATTTCCGTGATGCCGTTGATGAAATCCGGGTTATCCACTACACGCACTTCCCACGATTGCTTGTTCTGTCCGTTGGGTGCATTGATACCGCAATCCAGGATAATCTGCATGGTGTCGCGATTCACGGCTTGCGGTTTGTACTGGCGGATGCTGCGGCGTGACATGATGGTTTCAATCACCGCATTCTCTTTGCTTTCATTTGCATTGGCAACTTGGGTCTCTTTCTGGACCTGGGCACCGCAACTGCAGAGCAGTAACAAACTTGCGCCTGCCAACATCAATCTGATACTTTTCATATTGCTTTATTTGAATAATGGTTTCTGCAAAACTACTAAAACTTTCGGATTATCAATGAGATAGAGATATTAAAAAAGAAAAAAGGCATCTCCCGGAGGAGATACCTTTTCCATATGTTTCTAACTTTATTGTCAGATTAGAGCTTCGGACCAGCAGCAACCAAAGCCTTACCAGCTTCGTTGCCAGTGAACTTAGCGAAGTTCTTGATGAAGCGACCAGCCAGGTCTTTTGCTTTTTCTTCCCATTGGCAAGCGCATTCGTAAGTATCGCGAGGATCAAGAATCTTCGGATCTACATTAGGCAATTCAGTAGGAACCACGAAGTCGAAGAAAGGAATAACCTTCGTCGGAGCCTTGTCGATAGAACCGTCGAGGATAGCGTCGATGATACCACGAGTATCTTTGATAGAGATACGTTTGCCGCTACCGTTCCAACCAGTGTTAACCAAGTATGCCTTAGCACCAACCTTGTTCATCTTCTTAACCAATTCTTCTGCATATTTAGTAGGATGCAAGCTCAAGAAAGCAGCACCGAAGCAAGCAGAGAATGTCGGAGTCGGTTCAGTGATGCCACGTTCTGTACCAGCCAACTTAGCAGTAAAGCCAGACAAGAAGTAGTACTGAGCTTGTTCAGGGTTCAGGATAGATACCGGAGGTAATACACCGAATGCGTCGGCAGACAAGAAAATTACCTGGTGAGCGTGAGGACCCTTGGAAACCGGCTTAACGATGTTATTGATGTGGTAGATAGGATAAGAAACACGAGTGTTTTCAGTTACGCTCTTGTCAGCGAAGTCAATCTTACCGTCAGCAGCTACTGTAACATTCTCCAACAGAGCGTCACGCTTGATGGCAGCGTAGATATCGGGTTCGCTTTCTTTATCCAGGTTGATAACCTTAGCATAGCAACCACCTTCGTAGTTGAATACACCTTCGTCATCCCATCCGTGTTCGTCGTCACCGATCAACAGACGTTTCGGGTCAGTTGACAAGGTAGTCTTACCAGTACCGGACAGACCGAAGAAGATAGCAGAGTCAGTACCTTCCATGTTAGTGTTGGCAGAGCAGTGCATAGAAGCGATACCACGCAACGGGTTCTTGTAGTTCATGATAGAGAACATACCCTTCTTCATTTCACCGCCGTACCAAGTGTTCAAGATAACCTGTTCGTTGGTCTTCAAGTTGAATACAGTAGCTGTTTCAGAGTTCAGACCCAGTTCCTTGTAGTTGTCAACTTTTGCCTTAGAAGCGTTGAATGATACGAAATCGGGTTCTCCGTAGTTAGCCAGTTCTTCAGCAGTCGGGCGGATGAACATGTTAGTTACGAAGTGAGCCTGCCATGCCACTTCCATGATGAAACGTACTTTCATACGAGTAGCGGGGTTGGCACCACAGAAGGTATCAACAACAAACAGACGCTTGCCGCTCAGCTGCTTAACAGCTTTAGCTTTCAAGTCAGCCCAAGCTTCTTCAGAGCAAGGTTTGTTGTCGTTTTTGTATTCTTCAGAAGTCCACCATACAGAATCCTTGCTGGCTTCATTCATTACGAAGAATTTATCTTTAGGAGAACGACCGGTATAGATACCTGTCATTACATTTACAGCACCCAGTTCAGTTACCTGACCTTTTTCAAAACCTTCCAAACCTGGTTTGGTTTCTTCTGCGAACAGTACATCGTAAGACGGGTTGTGGATAATTTCCTTCACGTCTTGGATACCGTACTTGCTTAAATCTAAATTTGCCATTTCTTTTAATGATTTAAAATGTTGGTATTTGGTTTATAATCTCTTTCCTTAATCTCTTTTTACCTTTGATTTACAAGGAAAAACGGGTGTAGAAAAGCTCTTTTTTTCCTGCTTTTCAGCAGGTCCCTTGTTTTTCGCCTACAAAAGTAATACTTTCTTTTTAAAGAAAAGCTCTATTAGAGAAATTTTTCTCTAATAGGAAATCTTTTATAAAACCATAACAATATCTGCTAACTGAATGTTGCAAATTGGGTGAAATTCGTTTACTTTGCACATCAAAACATTCTATAATTATGAAGGTTATCAACTTTGCCGAGACAAATTCTGTCTTGAACCAATACGTGGCGGAAATTCGTGATGTAGCAGTCCAGGGCGACCGTATGCGCTTCCGCCGTAATATTGAACGCATTGGAGAGATAATGGCGTATGAAATGAGTAAGGAACTGACGTATTCTGTCAAGCAGGTACAGACTCCCTTGGGGGTGGCGTCGGTCAGCACACCCGATGACGAGGTGGTGATTGCCACTGTTTTCCGTGCCGGATTGCCTTTGCATACTGGATTCTTGAATATGTTCGACCATGCCGGGAACGCTTTTGTTTCCGCTTACCGTTATTATAAGGATAAGGAATGCCGTACGGTGGATGTACACATCGAATACATCGCTACTCCGGATTTGTCCAAGAAGACATTATTGATTGTAGACCCGATGCTTGCCACGGGAGAAGTATGGAATTGGCCTGGAAGGCTTCGTCACCAAGGGGATGCCGGCCAAGTTGCAGATAGCTTGTGTCATAGCCAGCCAGCAGGGCGTAGAGCATCTGGAAAAGCTGTTCCCTGGAGATGAAGTGACCTTGTGGTGTGCAGCAATCGACCCGGAGATGAACGAGCATTCCTATATCGTTCCCGGGCTGGGAGATGCCGGAGATTTGGCGTTCGGTGACAAGATATAAGGTTCATATATCTTTTCCATCAGCCTTTTCCCAAGTGCGGGCCTATAATGACCCGGTTCATAATAATTGTGGATGTCTTCCGTGTATTCGTTGATACCGGTGAAATCAAATACATTCCGTTTTCCGAAGAAGCGCTTCAGTGTCTTTACGTCGGCAGGGTTTATGTTGACTTGCAGGTAGTCGGGACTGATAATGATTTTTACATCGGTATCATGTTTCCGGCAAATCCACTTTATTTCCTGCAACAGATTGATTTGCTTTTCCCTGAGCACTTGGGGGGCTTCCCGGTATTTCCCGTCTCTATAATTCTTCATTTTCTCTTTGGTGAATTCTCCTTTCCGGTTTTCCCAGTACTTATCTCCCTCTTCCTTTATCATTTTCTCTCTGGGATTTAACACGTCATTGGTTACCGGGTTTCGGGTGGAGCCATAGGGGTTTATAACCCCTTTCATGTAAGGGCGATAGGTATGGAACAGCTTGTAGTCCAGATAGGGGAAGAGAAAGTTCGGGTAGAAGAAGGCTTGGCAGAATTCCTTCTGAAACTTGAAGCTGCTTATTCCCGATATGGCGGGTGGCAGAATGTTGGAATGTCCGGTCAGGCAACGGTCGTTGTGCAATGATTCCTTGTCGATAATCAGCAGCAGGTTCTTGATTGTTGCACCTGCTTGTCCAGTGCTTCAGCTTCAGGCAGACGGCGGCAAGGCTTTCGGCATTTCCGAATAGCCGTACGCTCTTCCGCCGTGGAGGTATTTCTCCCATTCATGCATTGATAAGCCATAGTGCAGGAGTTTCCCATGATATAGGAGTCGATGGGGATGGTATCCCGGTTGTTCAGATACATCTGCCACCCCACGTGCCCTTCGTTTAGTACAACCGGGGTTTGGTCGTATCGTTCATAGTTCTTCAGGACCATGAAAGGGTCGTCCAGGAAATAGACTGCCAGTAGGGCTATAAAAGGGATAAAAAGGATAAAGAGCTTTTTCATGAAACGTATGGCTGCGTTCCGTTCGCTGTTTTTCTTCATCATGTGTCTTTATTGTCAAAATTGTAAATATATGAAGCTGTCCGAGTTGAACTGTCCCAGTGTGAAAAGTATTATGGCGAGCAGATAATAGATACTCCATCTTACGGCTGCCGGCTGTCGTCCGAGGGCTTCTAGCAAATCATGCTTGGACATGAAATATTCGTAAACCAATATCAGTACGAGTGCGCTTCCTGCCACAATGCTGTTGTGGTCCGGCATTCCGATGTTCATTTCCTTCCAACTGTAATGTACGCCGAAGGAGAGGTGGCTGATGTAGTGGAACGCTTCGGCCATAGAACTTGCCCGGAAGAATATCAGAGATACGGCAAAAAGTAGGTAGGTCCTTACGACGGATAATGTGGCATATAAGCGGCTTCCCAATTGGGCTTTCAGTCTGCGGTGAAATGCTGTGGTCTTCATCTCGTAGAAGATGATGACACCTTGAATTAGTCCGTAGACAGCGAAGTTCCATCCGGCACCATGCCAGATACCCAGTCCCGTGAAGGTCAGCGCCAGACTTAGAAATACGCCCCATTGTCCCCATCCACGCAGGTTCGAGGACAACGGGAGGTACAGATAGTCGCGTACCCAGAATGAAAGCGACATGTGCCATCGGCGCCAGAAGTCGGCAGTGGTCTGTGCAATGAACGGCCGGTTGAAGTTTGGGCTGAGCTTGAATCCCAGCATGCGCGCTCCTCCCAATGCGATGTCGGTATATCCGGAGAAGTCGGCATACAGCTCTATCGGATATAGGAGGCATGCCATCAGCAATTGCACGCCCGAGGCTGTGTATACCGACCCGAAGACACCGTCTATGTATGGGGCGATGGAGTCGGCCAGTATCAGTTTCTTTATTAGTCCCACGACAATCAGTCTCATTCCGTAGACCATGGATGTATAGTCCGTGGCTTTGCAGGACTTCAGTTGGGGGAGCATGTCACTTGCTCTTTCTATGGGACCGGAAAGGAACTTCATGAAGAAGAGCATGTATATCATGAAGTCGGGCAGGCTCTTTTCCGGTTCTTCTTCTTGCCAGTAGATTTCTGTCAGGTACGAAATGGCCTGGAAAGTATAGAAAGAGATTCCCAGTGGAAAGAGAATGTGGCAGTTTGTAAGCCGGTCAGCATACCGGAATGCCAACCAGCTTACAACCAGAAAACACACACCTGAAAAATAAATTCCCTTCATGCCGCTTTCCCGCTTGGCCTGTCCTATCCATTTGCCAAGGTAGAAGGTGGTAAGCGTGAGGATGAGGGCCGTTATCAGAAAAGCGAGGTGGTAGAAGCCTATGAAGAGGCAGCTGGCTGTCAGTAAGGTCGCTTTTCTGAATCGTGAAGGAAGCGTATGGTATAGAATGAAAGTACACGCAAACAGTACGACGAAGTTCAGGGATATGAATGACATTTCCTAGTTGGTTTTGGTTAAAATGGCATGGCAGATGTCTCCCACGTTTTTGAGTTTTACAATATCTCTGAAGGTGAAGCGTACATTGAATTTCTTCTCTATCTTGTTTATCAGTTGCATGTTGGTCAGTGAATCCCATCCTTCCACATCCTGGGCGGTGGTCTCATTGTCAAGTACAATGTTCTCTCTTTTCAGTACCTCCCGAAAGATGAGGCTCATTTCATTCAAAATAGTCTGTGTATCCATTGTCAAGTTTAAATTAGTTCTTGTATTTTCTTTCTGTCTGTTTTGCTACTGGTGTTCAGCGGAAACTGTTCCAGGCAATGCATATGCTTGGGAATCATGTAGTAGGGAAGCCTGCTATACAGATATTCCTCCATCTGCTGTTTGTCGAGCTGTTTCTTCTCTACGACGAGATGTAGTTCGCACTGATTGCCGTTGTCGTATTTGGGAATGACGACTACACGGCATTCACCGTTGAAAAAGTTTTTTGCCACATGTTCAATCTCGCTCAGCTCGATGCGAAATCCTTGTATCTTTATCTGTGAGTCTTTTCGTCCGCAATAGATGATGTCACCGTCGGCATCCATCCGGCAGAGGTCTCCCGTCTTGTAGTATACTTTTCCATTGGCGGTCTCTACGAGGCATTCCCCGTTTTTTTCGGGAGCATTCCAGTATCCACCCATCACTTGATTGCCGCTAATCCATAGTTCGCCGGTTTCTCCGGTAGGCAGCGGGCGACCGTCGTTATCCATAATTAGGGCATCGATGCTTCGAAAGGCCTTCCGATAGCGGTCATGCCGTTGTGATGCTTGCAGGAGGTGACGGGTATCCGGTAGGCAGTGCAGTAGATGGTTCCCTCTGTCGGTCCGTATAGGTTTATGAAAGAGGCATTGGGGACACATTTTCTGAAAGCATCCAACAGCTCCGCGTCAGAAGCCTCGGCAGTAACCACTAGATATCTAAGTGCGGGGAGGTGTATCTCCGGAAAATAGGGACGTAGCAGCTGGAGCAGTGAAGGGGCCACGGCAGCGAAGGTCAGGTCGTATTTTTCCAGAGTTTCAATTACGTTGATGTATTTCACGCCTTCCGGAGAAACGGTGTATATGCAAGCACCCAGCGTCAGCGGATATAGAAAGGATACGATGGAAACGTCAAAAGTGAGTTCGAACATCTGCAGCATCCGGTCGTTCTCGTCCAGTTGCCAGCCGAGGCGGTGGTAGGCGGTATAGAAAGCATTCAGGTTACGGCGGGAGATGGGTACTCCTTTGGGTTCGCCCGTGCTTCCGGAGGTAAAGATGATGTAGGCATTTTCCTCTTCTGCCGTATGGAGGATGTCTTCTGCGGCATGGAACGTGGCGGAGTTCTCTGCCTGCTCTATTTCGGAGGTACATATCAGTTCCAGATTCCGGGTGTCGAGGTTCAAGACATGGATATTCTCGGTATGCAGCACGAGGCGAATGCCTGCCGAGTCGGCAATTCTGTCGTTCCTATGTTTGGGGTAGGAAGGATGCAGGATGACGTATGTCTTTCCGCAAATCAGTGCAGATAGTATGGATGCGTATGTTTCCAGTCTGTTTTCTGCGACGATGCCGATAATTTTGTCTTCTCTGTCCTTGAATAGGGAGGATATTTTCTGTACGCAAGTTGCCAGCTCTCCATAAGTGCAGGCCGTGTCTTCGATGACGAATGCCGGTCGGTCGGCATATTTGCCGAAGCTTTCATGATGTCGCCAATCAAGTCATTTGGATACTTTTTCATTTAGTCCGTTATGTTATAGTTCAGTTTTTGCGGAAGCGATGTTTGTCCGTCGTTCATTAAAGACAGTGGTTTCCCGCAATCTCCCTACCGGGAAATCCTTAAGATTTCTAAAAAAGGAGGGATACTGTTCGGAATAAAAGAAACAGAGGGGGCAAATACATACTCACCACAGGATAACACGATTAACACTGCTAAAAGCTCTTTATTATCAGAACTCCTAAGGCAATCTGTGTTAATCCGTGTTATTCTGTGGTGAGTATGATATACTCTTCGGGCAAAATGGGTTTGCGAACAAAGTCCTTATTTTGCCCAGAACAGTTTGTGGTAGTAAGTGTCTTCGGCTGACACCTCTTTATAGTAGGGATTGTAGTTGACTTCCGTATTCGGGTATCTCCAGCGTCGGCACATTTGTGATGGTACCGGCACTTCGGGGAAGGCCAGGCCGGACGGATAGCCGGTACGTCGGATATCACTCCATGCCTCACGACTGGCTAGGAAACCGAAATGCAGCCACTTTTGGGTAATGATAGCATCCAGCTTGTCTGCATATTCCGTGCTGTTCCATTTGGCAGCAGCGAAAGAGGCTGTTTCTTCGGCAGTGGGGCATTATACCGGCGTGCGTTTTCACCCGTACTTACCGAGTCGTAATAGTAGTAAAGCGTGATGGACTGGCTGACAGCCTTTTTGAACTCTTCTTCCGCTTTTGCTTCATTCTTTGCCACTCCATACCCCATTTCATAGGATTCCGCTTTCAGGAAATGGATTTCGGGTGAGGCCATTATCAGCATGTCGAATTTATCGTTTTCCCAAAAGAAACCTTTCTGCGTGATTTGTGAGAAACCGGTGTTGCTGGTATTGACTTCGTCTTGTGCCTGCGAGTTGTAATATTCCGTCAGCTCATCTGCCACGGTAAGGTCTGTGCCCAGATAACGGTGTTCGTCCAATTGACCGGTGTTTTGGTTGGTAATCTTCACGGGATTGAAGTTGAGCAGGATGCGCGGGTCGTCTTCTCCTTTCACATAAACGCCGCTCAGTGGGTCATTGCTGGTCATATCATAGTTGCCATGGCCCAGCATGCGGTCGATGATGGCGCCCGAAGCAAGTCGGTTAGTTACCCAGTCACCCAGTCCGTGGCCTGCGGTGAAGTTCAGTTGCCCAGACTTCTGGTTGACAATGAGAATGTTGTTTTCTTGTTCCTCTATCAACGGATAGGCTGACGGATTTTCCAGGATTTCCTTGATGGCGGTACGGCCTTCCGCCTGCAAGTCTCCTTGCGCGGCTACGCGCATGGCAAGGCGCAGTCGCAAGGAGTTTGCATAGCGTTCCCATTTGTCCATGTCCCCGTTGTTGATAAAGTCTTGTGTATTGAAGTTCCTCGGTGTGGGGATGGAACGGAACCGTGGAGCAATTTCTTTGAGCTCATCAAGAATGGTTTTATAAATATCCTCGGCCTTGTCATAATGAGCATACGATTTACCTACATCGTTGGTAAGCGGCAGCGTACAAGCTTCCGAGAAAGGCATATCCCCGAAAACGTCCACTGTGGCGGCAAAGAAATCGTACAACTGTACTTTGGCGGAAGATAGAATGCCTCGTCCTGGGCTTGTTCTGCCGCGCTTTCTTCCTCGTAGAGAGATTCCAGCTTACGGAACTGGGCCAGTGCCGAATACACATTGTCCCACTGTCCGTCAATAGCGGTATATAGCCGGGGGTATACATATCCGTAGTGTTGGAGTAGCCGAAGGTTTGTGCATACTTGCCCGTAAACTGTGAATCGAATCCGAAGAACCGGTTGTATTCGTAAACATCATAGTCCTTTACTTTTTGGAAGACTCCTACCATCAGATTACTGATGGTGACTTGGGTTACTTTGGAGGGGTCTTCGTATTTGCTGTCGAAGTCATAATCCGTACAGCCTGATGTTGTCAGGAGGAATGCTCCCAATGAAACAAGAGATAATATCTTTGTCTTTTTCATACTCTTTTTTGTTTTTTGGATGGTTGTTTTGTCAGAAACTTGCACGAAGTGAAACACCGAAACTGCGGGTAGCTGTGGTAGAACTTCCCACGGTAGCCTGGTTGGCCCAGGATGTTCCGACGGACGACTCCGCATCGTAGTTTTTCAGTGCTTTGTAGAAGTAGAAGAGATTACGTCCGAAGACCGACACACTCAGCCGGCCCAGTCCCAGTTTGGAGATCATCTTTTCGGGAAATTGGTAGCCGATGGTCAATTCACGCAGTTTGACATAAGAATTGTCGAATACCGAATGGCGGTATGTCAGCTGTTCGGCCTCCGTTCCCCAATTATAGGTGGTGTTGTAGTAATAGCCTGCCGGAATGATACGTGTGTTTCTTTCGCCAGTGGAGGCCACTACACCCGGAAGAATGATGCCGTCGTGGTAGATTATCTCTCCGTTGGGGCCGACACCCGTGGAAGGGTCTACTTGTACCGGAATTCCGCTGGAATTGTTGTCGCCCGGATAGTAATAGGATAGTCCGCCGTGTTCCGTATCACGGTACTTCAGGGATTCGGGTGTCAGACCCACTGCGGTGGCATATTGGTTCATTTCGTTGATAACATCTCCTCCGATGCGGAAGTCGATACTGAAATCGAGGAATACATTCTTGTAGGAGAAAGAGTTGAATAGACCTCCTACGCCTGCCGGATTGATGTTGCCGACTTTCTGCAATTCGGTTTGGTTGAGGTAAAGACCTTTATCGGAAACGAGGTACTCACCGTTTTCGTTCACCTGGGGAACCTGCGCATAGATGTCACCCATTGGCTGGCCTTCCACAGCTTGTATTTTTATTCCACTACCTCCGGAGTTGAGTATTTCCAGATAGGGCACTCCATCGGCCAGTTTCACTACTTTGTTCTTATATACACCATAGTTGGCTGTCAGGTCCCAGCGGAAATCTCTGGTCAGTATGGGAGTGGCACTGATTGATATATCCCAGCCGTGGTTGGCTACCTCGCCCACATTCATCAACACATTCTTTACGCCTGATGTGGAAGGTTGCGGCGTGGAGAGTATCTGGTCCTTTACACGGTTGTTGTAGTAAGATACATCTATACCCAACCGGTTGTTTAAGAACTTGCTTTCCAGACCTATCTCGTATTCGTACTTCTTTTCCGGACGGATATCTGCATTCCCCCATGAAGAGGGAATGGTGTTCCAGGTGAATCCGTTGTCCGAACCTTGCTCGTAGACGATATTGGCGGTATAGGTTTCAGGAGCATTTCCTACGATACCGTATGAGAGGCGCAGTTTTCCATAGTTCCACCATGACGGCATGTGGAAGGCTTGGGTGAAGAGGAAACTCAGATTGGCGGAAGGATAGAAAAAACTTTGGTCTTTTAGGGTAGACGAGCGTTCCTGGCGTCCGGTCAGTTCAAGGAATAGATAGTTGTCCCATCCCAGGCTCAGTGTACCCATATAGCCGGTTTTCAGTAGTTCCATACGTTGCAGGGTACTGCTTGGCGTGTAGCGGCTGGCATTGAGGTCGAACCAGTTTTCCGTGACAAGCCCGCCATTGGTGGAGACCCTGATATTGTTCATATTTTCGTAGCGTCCGGTCCAGCCTACGGTGGCGGCAATGTCGAAGCGGTTGATATTATAGTTGAAGTTCAACATAACATCTCCATAGACAATGTCGTAACGGCGGTTGATGGACTGGAAGCTACCGTTGGGGTCGTATAGGGAATTGGGTTGTTCGCTTTCATATTTCAGTGTTTGCTTCACATCTGTGATATCAGTTGAAACCTGGGCGCGCAGACTCAGCCAGTTGGTTATCTGCCAGGTGGGGCGAATCATACCGATGAGCCGGTTCTCTGTCTCGTCGCTATGGTGATGGTACATATTCCACAGCATGTTGTTCACTCCGGTGGCGTAACTGGGGTCGTAGGCCCATGATTCCTCAGGAGTCAGCGTGGCGTTTCCTCCGACAAAGGTATTACGGTATCCCAGACTGGTGACGTAACTTTGTTTCAGATAGGGAATGTCCAGGAAGGTGGAGAACATGTTGCCGAAACCGCTGTATAGGTTGAGCGAGGTTTGCGGGCGGTCTTCTACATTCTGTACGATGTAGTTAAGGGAGTATTCCAGTTTCAGCGGTTTCGCCAGTTGATACGAACCGGTCAGCTTGAAGTTGTGTTTGGTGAAGCTTCCGGTCAGGGCATTGGGAATCTCGTCCATGAATGTGTAGGAGAAGCGGTTGCTGGTGGTTTCCGTCCCTTGTGAGATGGCGAGATTGTAAGTCTGGGTCCAGCCGGTGCGAAACAACTCTTTCCACGGGTTGTCGGTCAGTGCCTGGTAGGGGCGCATCTTCCCGTCCCAGTAAAGTACCTCGCTGCCGTCGTATTTCGGGCCGAAGGACAAGGTGGTGGAACGGAGGCTTTTGTAGCTTTGTCCGTTTAGGGTTCTCTGATAGAAGCCTCCCGTCTGTTTCTCATAATCGCTGTATGCGGTGTTGTAGGTTCCCGGCCCGTATACGGTCTGTACTTTTGGTAGATAAGCCGGTAAGTTTGCCATGACTTGGGCATTGAAGTCCACCGTCAGCTTGCCGCTTTTGGCGCGCTTGCTAGTGATGACTACCGCACCGTTTGCAGCCTCCGAGCCGTAGAGAGCTGTGGCGGAAGCTCCTTTCAGAATACTGAGGCTCTCGATGTCCTCTGGGTTGATGTCTACCAGACCATTGGAACGGATTTGTCCGTCGTTGCCAAATTCGGCGAAGTCCGTGCTTTTACCCGTGCCGCCGTTGCGGATGGGTACACCGTCCAGAATGATGAGTGGCTGGTTATTTCCAGTGATGGAAGTCAGTCCGCGTACGTTGATGGAGACAGCTCCGGCAGAACCGCCTTGTGTCTGTGTGATGCGGACTCCCGGTGCTTTACCGTACATGGCAGAGGCAAAGTTGGGTGCTCCTGCCTTTACCAATTCGTCTGCACTGATGGTACTGATGGCATAGCCGACACGTTTCGTGTCTTTTTTGATACCCATTGCCGTTACTACGACTTCTTTCAGTTGCTGGGTATCTTCGCTGAGTGTAATCTTCAGGTCGCCTTGCTTTTTTCGTTTTGCCAGGTTTATCTCCCGAGTAGCATAGCCCATGTAAGCGATAGAGAGTGTTGCATCTGCAGGAACGGTCAGTGTGAAGTTGCCGTCCACATCGGTAATGACGCCGTTGTTGGTGCCTTTCTGTATGACGCTGGCACCGATAAGCGGTTCTCCCGTTACATCTCTTACAATGCCTGTAATGGTTCGGTTCTCTTGTGCAAAGCTGTTCCGGTGAAAAGAAATGTTAATAACCAACTTGCAATAATCAAACTTTTTTGGAAGTGCGACGCTGAATGTGGAATGTCACACCGTTTTCTCATCCTGATTTTCATACTACTGAAAAATAATTGATTTATCTTATTATAAATGTTACGTCCTTTCGGCAGATATTTTAGCAAGAGGTATGCCAAACGAAAGGCAGACTATCCTTTTAAGGATGAATAATGTTGATAATCAATTGCTTATTTTCTATCGGGAAAAAGGGAAGTTCGGGTGTTTGTGGTGTGGAGATGTGGAAAAAATCCACAGTAGGTATTCCACAATTTCCCTCTCTTCCCTTGAAGTCTTGTTGTCGACCCTTATTGGTAGCCTTGTTCATCGGAGGTATGCTCTATCACTACAATAAAATCTGGTGCAGTTGCAGTGGTTGCATTTTTTTCAGGGTGGGAGTGTTTTTGACCTTTATCCGGGAAGGATTACTCGAACGAAAGAGCTATCAGCCTGCGGTTTGTGAGATTGATATTAAGCCAGTATAAATCAGAGAATTACTTTCAAAATGTGACTACTATGGTTACTGTGGCAAATATAGTTATTCTTGATGGAAGAACTGCATGTTTGGCGTAATAAGTATCTATGTTTGGGAGAGAAAGGATAGGGAGGTACTCTTACTTTTAGGAAATTAATATCATGTTTGCACCTTATTTGTTTCGTGCAAACATGATATTAATAAATCTTAGTGGTTTATTTTACTTCCCACGTATCATTCGTCATCAATAACTCCTCGAAGTTGTGATACTTCTTCTTGGCAGACACCTCTTCGATTTGTTCATGAACAGCATCGTCGTAAGTAGGAGCTTCCACATCGCGGATAACACCGAGTGCAATCGGGAAGTCGGGACCTTCCATCAGGGCAAGCTTCAGTTGCAGGGTGTTGTCCATGCAGTGGGCATCGTGGATGAGGATATCCTTCTCTGTAATGCCGTTCTCACCGAGTTTCACGACTTTTAGACCAAAGCCTTCCTGCATCAGTCCGTATTCGTTGTTCTCGCCGAAGAGCATTGGTTCGCCGTGTTTCAAGTAGATAGCATTCTTGGCGCGGTCTTCCTTTTTGGCTACGGAGTCATGCGTACCGTTATTGAAGATAACGCAGTTTTGCAGAATCTCGCAAACGGAAGCCCCTTTGTGAGCCATGGCTGCCTTCAATATTTCCACTGTCCCCGGAGCATCGGTAGCTACCGCGCGGGCAAAGAAACGGCCGCGGGCACCGAAGCAAAGCTCTGCCGGGTGGAATGGATCTTCTACCGTACCATAGGGAGACGACTTGCTGACGAAACCACGTGGAGAGGTCGGAGAATATTGACCTTTGGTCAGACCGTAGATGCGGTTGTTCAGCAGAATCATGTTCAGGTCGATGTTACGGCGTACGGCGTGGATGAAGTGATTACCGCCGATGGCCAGACCGTCACCGTCGCCGGAGATTTGCCATACCGTCAGGTTGGGATTGGCAACCTTGGCACCTGTAGAGATGGCAGCAGCACGTCCGTGGATGGTCTGCATCGCATACGTATTCATGTAATAGGGCAGACGGCTGGAGCAGCCGATACCTGAGATGACGCATTCTCCCAAGGAGCTTTGCCGATTTCTGCCATTGCTTTGTGCAGTGAAGCCAGAAAGAAGTGGTCACCACAACCCGGACACCAACGGGGTTGTCCTTTTTTATAGTCTTTTGCTGTATATTCGCACATAATCTTTTTTAATTGATAGTTGATAATTGATAGTTGATAATTGGTGGCTGGTCATTGATAATCCGCATATTACGCATGGTTATTATCAATTGTCAACTGTCAATTATCAATTAATTTATTGAACGCTGCGACCAGCTCGGCAACGACGAACGGTTGTCCTTTGACTTCGTTGACTGGTACGGGGTGAAGTTGTCTATCTTCATACGTAGATAACCTGCAAATTGTCCGAGATTCTGTTCGGCAACTACCACCTTCTTGTACTTCTTCAGAACGGTTTCCGTGTTCTTGGGGAGCGGATTCAGATAAGTGAAGTGGGCGAGGGCAACCTTCTTGCCTGCCTTGTTCATCTCTTCCATGGCCGAATACAAGTGGCCGTATGTACCGCCGAAACCGACAATCAGCAAATCGGCATCGTCTGCACAGCCTTGCACTTCTACATCAGGTACGGGGATTTTGGCAACCTTCTCGGCACGCAGGTGGCACATCAAGTCATGGTTTTCGGGATCGGTGGAGATGGCACCGGTATTGCTGTCTTTCTCCAGACCGCCGAGGATGTGCATATAGCCTTCTTGTCCGGGGATGGCCCAATAGCGGACACCTGTTTCGGGATTGCGTTTGTACGGAGTATAGTTGTCCTTCATTTCGGAAGTCACGTAGGGAGGGGTGATGGCGGGATAGTCTGCCAGTTTGGGCAGCTTCCAGGCGCCGGAGCCATTGGCAACAAAGCGTCGGTCAGCAATACGACCGGGGTCATGTGCTCCAGTGCAATTTTGCTTGCCATGTAGGCTGCGTCGAAACAGCTTGTGGGTGAAGAGGCGGCGATGACGGGCATTGGCTTTCACCGTTGCGGCCGAACAATGCCTGCAACAAGTCTGTCTGCTCTGACTTGGTGGGCAGACCGGTAGAAGGACCGCCACGTTGCACGTCGAGCACAACCAGCGGAAGTTCTGTAATGACTGCCAGGTTCATAGCTTCCGATTTCAGGCAGACACCGGGACCGGAAGTGGAGGTCACAGCCAGCGCACCTGCAAAAGCGGCGCCGATAGAAGTGGCGCAACCGGAAATCTCGTCTTCGCATTGCACGGTCATCACGCCCAGAGACTTGTGCTTGGAGAGTTCGTGCAGTACATCGGTTGCCGGAGTAATGGGATAGGAGCCGAGGAACAGCTTCAAGCCAGCCTTTTCAGCTGCGGCGATGAAACCGTAAGCAGTTGCTTTGTTCCCCGTGATATCCATGTATCTGCCGGGAACGGTAGTCTTACTTTCAATCTTATATGTATGGGCTACGGAAGCATGGGTGTTGTGTCCGTAGTCATATCCTGCATGGATGACCTTGATATTTGCCCCGGCAATTTCGGGCTTTTTGGCGAATTTCTCGCGGATGAAATCTTCGGCTATTTTCAGATCGCGGTTGAACAGCCAGCATACCAGCCTACTGCAAACATATTGCGGCATTTCAGCATGGACTTGTTGTCCATTCCGGTGTCGGCAAGGCAGTCTTTCACCATCTTCGAGATGGGGCGGCGATGACATCCTGCTTAATACCCATTTCCTCTATCGGATTATCGGTCTTGAAAGCGGCCTTTTCCAAGTCTGACTTCTGGAAAGCATCTGTATCGATGATGATACAAGCAGTGGATTTAGCAAACTTATATTGGGTTTTCAGTGCGGCGGCGTTCATCGCTACCAATACGTCGCATTTGTCACCTGGGGTATAGACTTTCTCTGCACCGATATGTACCTGAAAACCGGAAACACCGGTGAGTGAGCCTTGCGGGGCGCGGATATCTGCCGGATAGTCGGGGAATGTACTGATATCATTGCCCACGGTAGCCGAAACTGTTGAAAAGATGTTGCCGGCGAGCTGCATACCATCGCCGGAGTCTCCGGAGAAGCGGACTACCACTTGCTCCAGTTCTTTGACCATCATGTCGTTTGCCATAACTTACGAATTACTATAGATTAATTTTTGGGGGTTACTGTATTCTATCACTGACCGACAAATTTCGTAAAGTTAATCGGATTAACAAAACTTTTTTCGGAAAATCGACAGAATACATTATCTTTGCATCCGCAATCTACTGCAATATGCAGAATCTATGCAAAAGGTCTTGTAGTTCAACGGATAGAATAGAAGTTTCCTAAACTTTAGATCCGGGTTCGATTCCCGGCGAGACTACAAAAAAGGAGGAAATCCATTTCGGATTTCCTCCTTTTTTAGTTTATAGTTTTTTGTCCAAATTCTTATTTGGCTACTTCTACAGCTGGTTCGGTACCTTTTTTGTTCTTCATCAGCAGATATGCGATAGGAGATGCAACGAACAGAGAAGACAGTGTACCGAATACAACACCCAGAATCATGGCGAATGCGAAGCTGCGGATGGAATCACCACCGAGGATGAAGATACACAGTAACACAATCAAAGTACTCAGTGAAGTATTGATGGTTCGTGCCAGAGTTGTGTTCAATGAGTCATTGAACAACTGGAATCTGTCACGCTTCGGATAGAGGCCGAAGAATTCGCGTACACGGTCGAAGATTACCACCTTGTCATTGATAGAGTAACCGATAGCTGTCAGGATGGCACCGATAAAGGTCTGGTCGATTTCCAGAGAGAACGGCATCCAGCCCCAACAGATGGAGTAGGCACCCAGGATGATGATGGTATCACAAGCCAATGCGGCTACTGAACCGATACTGTATGCAATATTGCGGAAACGGATCAGGATATAAATACCGATGGCAATCAATGCAAGTACAACGGACCAGATGGCTGAAACCTTGATATCGTCTGCGATACTCGGACCTACCTTCTGGGAACTGATGATACTTCCACCCGTATGGTTTTCGCGGTCGATGAAGGTTTCCAAAGTGATGTTCTGAGTCAGCAACGGTTTCAGTGTTTCGTATAAGTATGCTTCGATTTCAGAGTCAATGTTGTTACCTTCTTCTTCGATACGGTAGTTGGTACTGATACGTACGGTCTTACCGTCCGTACCGATGGCGATAACGCTGACATTGGCATCGCCGAACTTGCTGGAGATAAGCTCACGAACTTGTTCCGGCTCTACCTTATTCTCAAACTGTACTTTGAAGTTACGTCCACCAGTGAAATCGATACTCTGGCTCAATCCACGGGTAGCGAGGAAAGCGATACATATCACTATGATAGCTCCCGTAGTGGTCAGCCACAATTTGTTCTTGCCCATGAAGTCGAAGTGTGCATTCGCCATCAAGTTCTTTGAAATCTTGGAAGAGAATGTCAGATTCAGCAGTTTGTCCTTGCTCATGAAATGGTCATAGAACAGACGCGTCATGAATACGGCAGTAAAGAACGAAATCAAGATACCGATAATCAATGTAGTGGCAAAACCACGGATAGGACCTGTACCGAAGTTGAACAAGATAATACCGGTGATGATAGACGTCAAGTTGGAGTCGAAGATAGCAGAGAAGGCGTTGGAGTAACCGTCAGCCAATGCTTTCTTTACACCCTTGCCTGCACGGAGTTCTTCTTTGGTACGTTCGTAAATCAATACGTTGGCATCTACAGCCATACCCAGTGCCAACACCATACCGGCAATACCGGACATCGTCAATGCTGCTTGGAAAGAGGAAAGGATCCCCAATGTGAAGAACAAGTTCAGCACCAAAGCACCATTGGCAACCATACCCGGAATGAATCCGTACATAGAGCACATGTAAACCATCAGCAGAATCAATGCTACGATGAATGACATGATACCGGCATTGATGGAAGCTTGTCCCAGTGAAGGACCAACGATGTCTTCTTGTACGATATGTGCGGGAGCCGGCATCTTACCTGATCTCAATACGTTTGCCAAGTCTTTTGCTTGTTCCGGAGTAAAGTGACCGGTAATCTGTGAGTTACCACCAGTGATTTCATTGTTTACGTTCGGTGCGGAGTAACGTAACCGTCCAGCACGATAGCGATGCTCTTGCCGATATTCTGCTTGGTGAGCTGAGCCCAACGGCGTGCACCGTCAGTGTTCATGGACATACTTACGGCAGGTTTACCGTAATGGTCGTATTCGTCTTTGGCGCTAACCACTACATCACCTTCCAGAGGCGCCTTGCCGTTACGTTCTGTAGAACGGATGGCATAAAGTTCGAAAGTCTGAGCTTTCGGATCATATTCATAAGGAGATACTCCCCATTTCAGACGCAAGTCTTTCGGCATTTCGGCCTGAACTTCCGGCATGGAAAGGTATCTGTTGATTTCAGCTGTATCCTTGTAGTTGGCATAGGCTACAACAGGACCTTGTCCGCTGGGGTTGACTTGCAAGATTGCGAACAGCGGGTGTTCTTTCTTTATTTGTGCAAGGTCAGCGGTTTGTGTCTTGTTTTCACCCTTTAAAGCAGCGGCAAGACTGTCGGCTGTGCTGGTAGCTTGGGCTACGGCAGGAGCTTCGGTAGCTGCGCTGTCTGCCTCTTCTGCCGGAGTTTCGCTTGCAACGATGGCACGCAACTTGGTGTCGGCAGCTTGCAGATAGGGAGTAACGTCTTTTGCTGTGTATGTTTCCCAGAATTCCAGATTGGCAGAACCTTGTAATAATTTTCTTACACGTTCAGGCTCTTTGATACCCGGAAGTTCTACCATGATACGGCCCATTTTGTCTTCCAGACTCTGGATATTGGGCTGAACTACACCGAAACGGTCGATACGGGTACGAAGTACATTGTAGGAGTTGTCAACAGCTGCCTTTACTTCTTCGCGCAATACTTTCTCAACTTCCGCGTCGGTAGATTTCTGAGTTACCTTGTCTTTTAATTGTTGGGTTGCGAACAGCTGTGACAGCGGAGCACCCGGAGCAAGCTTGTGATACTCTCTGACGAATAGGGTGATCACGTCATCCTGGCTTGTGGTAGCTTGCTTGGCGGCAGTGGCCAATGCTTGGTTGAATGCTTCGTCAGTCTTGTTGTCAGCCAATACTTTGATGACATCGGGTACGGAAACTTCAAGGATGACGTTCATACCACCCTTCAAGTCCAAACCTAAACTGATTTCCATCTCACGACATTGTTTCAGCGTCCAATTGCCGAAATACACTTTCTCATTAGCCAGAGAATCGAGGTAGTCCTGCTCTACTTTCACATCGCCTTTTGCAAACTCTTTGGCCTTACTTGTGTAATGGCGAGTTACAAAAGAGAAGGAGAGATAGAACACACACACCAGTGTGAGCAATATCGCAAAAACCCTTACAAATCCTTTGTTTTGCATGTTACTTTTAGTTTATTATGATTACTTTTTAATTAAATTCTGTTGCATACAAGGCTGCAAATATAGCTTTTTTTTCACAAATCTTACTTCATACCGCGATTTTTTAACATCGGGTCTAATTGAGGCTCAGTTCCTCTGAAGTTTTTATAGAGAGTCATCGGGTCTTCGCTGTCTCCTTTTTCCAGAACATTCTGGCGGAAGAGGTCGGCTGTCTGCTTGTCGAAGATACCGTGTTCCTTGAAAGCTTCGAAGGCATCGTTGTCCAGAACATTGGCCCAGAGATAGCTGTAGTAGCCTGCAGCATAACCGCCGATGATGTGGTTGAAGTATGTGGTACGGTAGCGGGGAGCTATTTCCGGAATCAGCCCAGTTGGTCCATCGCTTCTTTTTCGTATGCAACGACATCAAGACCTTCGGTATCAGTCAGGTTATGCAGGTTCATGTCGAGGATGGCGGCGGCCAGCAACTCGGTAGTCATGAAACCCTGGTTGAACGTTTTCTGGTTCAGTATCTTTTCAATCAGGCTGTCGGGAATGACCTCGCCGGTCTTGTAATGCTTGGCATACATTTTCAACACTTCGGGTTCGGTAGCCCAATGCTCGTTGATTTGAGAGGGGAGTTCCACGAAGTCGCGTACGACATTGGTGCCTGAAGTACCTTTATACTGGCATTGGGTCAATAATCCGTGCAGGGCATGGCCGAATTCATGGAACAAAGTTTCCACTTCGTCGATAGTCAGCAGGGAAGGAGTGTCGCCTACGGGCTTGGTGAAGCTGCATACGTTGCATACCAATGGACGTATGCTGCCTTGTTGTTCGCGGTAATTGCTCATCCAAGCACCACCGCTTTTGCCGGGACGGGGGAAGTAATCTACATAGAAGATTCCTACTTGTGAGCCGTCTGCGGCTTTCACTTCAAACACTTCTACATCGGGATGATAGACGGGGATACCTTCGAGCTTTGTCAGCGTGATGCCATAGAGCTTATTGGCAACGGCAAAGGCGCCTTCACGTACGTTTTCCAGTTTGAAGTAGGGCTTAATCTCTTCTTCTTCGAGGTTATATTTCTCCTTACGGAGTTTTTCGGTGTAGTACCACCAATCCCATGCTTCCAGTTTCTCTCCTTTGCCTTCCTTGTCCATCAGCTTTTGCAGTTCGGCTGCTTCGGCTTTTGCTTTGGGGAGTGCATAACTCCACAAGTTGTTGAGGAAGTCCATCACGGCGGTGGAATTCTTTGCCATTGTATTGTCCAATACAAAGTTGGAGTAACAGTCGAAACCCAGCAGTTGCGCTTTTCAAGTCTCAGGCGTACGATGTCGGCAATGATTTTCTTGTTGTCGTTCTTGTCATTGTTATTGCCGCGGTTGATGTAGGCCTTGTACATCTGTTCGCGTAGCGGCCGGTTGGCGGAGTATTGGAGGAAAGGCAGGCGGCTTGCATTATGGAGGGTAAACAGCCATTTGCCTTCCTGTCCGGTGGCACGGGCTTCAGCCATGGCGCTTTCGCGGAACCATTGGGGAAGTCCGGCGAGGTCCTCCTCTTTTCCTACATAAAGCTTGAAGTCGTTGTTTTCGTTCAGGATGTTGTTGCTGAACGTGATTCCGAGTGTGGAAAGCTGCTTGTTGATTTCACGCAGACGGGCTTGTTTGTCGGCCGGAAGATTGGCGCCGGAACGGATAAATTTCTTATGGGTTTTTTCCAGCAGCCTTTGTTGTTCGCGGGTCAGGCCGAGAGCATCTTTCTGGCTGTAGACAGCATCCACTTTCTTGAAAAGCTCCTGGTTGAGGGAGATGTTGTCTTCGTGTTCGGCCAATGTCGGAGCCAGTTTCATGGAAAGGGCTGTCAGTTCATCGGTAGTTTCGGCCTCCGTCAGGTTGAAAAATACACCGCCTACACGGTCCAGGGTGGGAGAGCTGTTGTCGAGGGCAACAATGACATTTTCGAAAGTAGGGGCTTCCGTATTGTCAATGATGGCTTGGATATTGGCGTTCTGCTCTTCTATACCTTTCTGGAATGCGGGTTCATAGTGCTCCAACTTGATTTTATCGAATGGAGGCACGCCATTGGGTGTTTGAAACTCAGTAAGGAACGGATTGCTTTCCGTCTGGGTGGCACAGGAGTACATCATACAACTTGCTGCTAAAATTAGAATACATTTTTTGAACATTGTTTTCTAAGTATTAAATGTTTAAGTATTAATTTTCAATATCTCTTAGTGATATAGCACCATATCGGATAGTGGTCTGACTCTTTGATGGAGCGGTCTACTGTACAATTGTAGGCTCTCAGGTTCTTGCTTGTCAGTATGTTGTCTATCCGGAAATAGAATCTGTTCTGGTTGTAGGAGATGCCCAGCCCCCGTCCTGATTGGGTGAATGCGTCGTCCAAATCCTGGGCGATGGTGCGGTGGGTATAGGAGATGGGGGTATCGTTGAAATCGCCGCATACAATAATGTAAGGATGCGGTGAAGCGGTTATTTCATGTGCAATAGTGTCAGCCTGCGGGGCACGGATGGCCGATGCTTCTGCCAGCTTGCGTATGAGCAGGCGTGCGCCGCTTTTCACTTTTTCCTTTTCGGGAGATTTCAGCATGTCTTCGTACACGACTTATCGGCTTTGGTCAGCTTGTTGGACTCCAGATGATTGTTGATGAGGGTAACCGTGTCTTCCCCAATCTTGATTTCATAGAGTACCGAACCGTTGTATTCGCTGGGATAATCCAATATGCGTGACGAGAGAATCGGAAATTTAGAGTAACATGCTATCTTGTTGGTATGTCCCTTTCCGCTACCCACTGTGTTGATGCGGTGGTATGGATATGCCTTGAGTTCCCGCTCTACGTCTTTTTGCGAAAGATGCTTTGAGGATTGTACTGTGGAATATTCCTGCAGACAGAGGATATCGGCGCCACTTTCCTTCAAATAGGTCAATATCGGGTTTTTGCCATCTTGTTTGGCGGCACCGTCAAATCCCATAATGTTGTAGGAGAGCAGTTTGATACTTGTTTCCGGTAAGTGGTCTGTATGGAAGTTGATGGGCAGATAGGTGCGTATCTGCGAATAGCAGAGCAACATCCCTATTAGGGGCAGCAAAGCGACCTATAGCGCTGGATGACCAGCCAAAAAATGAGGAAGCCGGCATTTATCATCAGGAACACGGGAAATGTCAGCCCCAGGCACGATTGCACCGGATGTGTGACCGGCTGGATGTGCGGACTATAGGCGGTGAACAGTAATAGGCCCGTAAATAAGGCATTGACCGCTAAAATCAGGAGAGCGACAAAATTACCGAGATGCTTCATTATAATAGTTGAAAATTGAAAGGTGAAAACTGAAAATAAGAGTGGCGGTTATATTCTCATTTTTCATTTTCCGTTTTCCATTTTCCATTGGTTTAACGTTTACTCGCGTCGAACAAGCTTTTCTTTTCCTCTGTAGTAAGGCTTTCGTATCCCGATTTCTTTAATTTGTCGAGAATGCGGTCTATCTCGTCGGATTGGGCTTTTTTCCGTGCGTTGTAATCATAATCTTTTTGTTTGCCAGTACCGTAGTGTACTTTCATTTTCGGCTTTCTGGGTTTGAAGTTGACGATGGAACTAAGGTATCCAGACATTTGTTTATCCATGAGGTCAGGTCACTACCTTTGCTGAGGCTGGCGGCAAACCATACCCCTGCCAGCGCACCTCCTAAATGTGCGATGTGTCCACCGGCATTGCTGGAGGTGATGAACAGTAAATCGGTGCCTATAACGATGAGTGCCAGGTATTTCAGCCGGATGGTTCCGAACAGCAGTAGCCGTATCGGATAGTTGGGCTCGCGATAGGCGGTGGCGGCTACAATGGCAAGTACAGAGGCAGAAGCACCCAGCATGAAAGAATAGTCTGTCATGGGACGGAAATACGGGAAAATGTTATAGGCGGCCATATAGAGCAGACCGCCGCAAATTCCTCCCAGAATGTATACACCCCGGAGATGCTTTGCAGAGAAGAAACTCAGGAACAGTGCACCGAACCAGTAAAGCCACAGCATATTGAAAAGAATGTGCATGAATCCTGCATGCATGAACATATATGTCAGTAGTGACCATGGTTGCAGGATGAAGCGTATGACTGATGCCGGCAGTTCCAACCATTCGAATACGCCTGCTATGCTCCGGTTGAACAACTGGAACATGACTTCGGTTAGCGTAGTAAGTATGAATACCGCTACATTGATGTAAATCAGTTGGATATAAATGTTCCCCCTACGGAAGGTTTCTTTCAAATCAGTTATAATAGTAGCCATTTCCTCTGTTCTTTTTTCTCCAGTACATAATCAGGATAAAGCCGAATACCATACCACCCAGATGTGCGAAGTGAGCACATTGTCTCCTGCACTGTTTGCAAATCCGGCATAAAGTTCAATCAAGGCATATCCGATAACAAAATATTTGGCCTTGATGGGAACCGGTAACGGGAAGATGAACATTTGCTGGTTGGGGAACAACATGCCGAATGCCAGCAGAATGGCGTATACTGCTCCCGAAGCTCCCACGGTAGTCATCATATTGAGATATTCCTCCATCGGGATGATGGCCATGCCAGTATTTACGCTGTCATAGGCGGAAAGTACTGTCTCATAATGAATATACTGTACCACCTCCTGGATAATTCCGGCTCCTATACCGCACACCAGATAGTAGAACAGAAATCGTTTTGGCCCCCATACCTGCTCTAAAATACGTCCGAACATCCATACGGCAAACATGTTGAAAAATATGTGCGCGAATCCAGCGTGCATGAACATATATGTTATCAATTGTGCTGCATTGAAATCTTCGGCAAGAAAAAATGCAATCCCAGATATTGGGCGAGGTCGATGCCGTAGCTTTGGGCGACGATGGTACCCAGAAACATCAGCACATTAATGATTAAAAGGTTTTTGGTTACAGTAGGTATAGTATTCATAATCTGTTGTTTCAATTCATTTTACAGTTCAAAAACAGTTGCCTGTTTTTGCTTTCTCCGGCAAAAATACGAATAAATTCTGTTCTATAACAGAAAAAGCAGATTCTATTCCTTCTTTTTCGTTGTTTTCCAATATTTTTTTAATGTTTTTATTTGATATTCAGAAATATTGCTCTATTTTTGTGGAGGTTTGTGATGAAAAGTAAAAATATCTTTTGTGTAACATATTAATTAATTTTAAGCATTATGAATAAGGCGGAACTTATTAGCGCTATGGCAGCGGAGTCTGGTTTGTCAAAGACTGATTCAAAGAAAGCATTGGATGCATTTATCGCATCAGTCACTAAGGCAATGAAGGCCGGTGATAAAGTATCATTGGTTGGTTTTGGAACTTTCAGTGTGGTGGAAAGAGGAGCGCGTATGGGTATCAACCCCTCTACTAAAAAGCCTATCGAGATTGCTGCAAAGAAAGTTGTTAAATTCAAACCAGGTACGGAATTGACAGCTGAATAAGAACAGTATACTCAACATACAAAGAGGGGACGTTTTACAAAGAGCGTCCCCTCTTTGTATGTTGAATATCTTGTGAGGCCATAAAAACAAGCCTGCTTGTTTTGTACTGATTTCGGTTTACGCTATCTTTGCACGCAGGAAAATACATTTGAATCATGAATATAGAACAGAAACTGGTATCGTCCGTCATCGGCGGACTGAAAGCGCTTTACGGACAGGATGTTCCTGCCGCACAAGTGCAGTTGCAGAAAACCAAGAAAGAATTTGAGGGACACCTCACGCTGGTTGTATTCCCTTTCCTCCGTATGTCCAAGAAAGGACCGGAGCAGACGGCCCAGGAAATTGGTGAATACTTGCAGGCAAACGAGCCTTCGGTTGCAGCATTTAATGTCATCAAGGGCTTCCTGAACCTGACCATTGCCTCCTCTGCGTGGATAGAATTGTTGAATGGCATTCATGCGGACAAGCAGTACGGTATCGTGGCTGCTACTGACAACTCTCCATTGGTGATGATTGAGTATTCTTCTCCCAACACCAACAAACCGCTTCATTTGGGCCATGTACGCAATAATCTTTTGGGAAATGCGCTGGCTAATATAGTGGCTGCCAACGGTAATAAGGTAGTAAAGACAAATATTGTCAATGACCGTGGAATTCATATCTGCAAGTCCATGTTGGCATGGCAGAAGTACGGGAATGGTGAAACTCCCGAATCATCCGGCAAGAAGGGAGACCACTTGATTGGCGATTACTATGTTTCCTTCGACAAGCATTATAAAGCGGAAGTGAAAGAACTGATGGCCAAGTTCCAAAGCGAAGGCATGAATGAGGAAGAAGCCAAAGCCAAGGCGGAAGCTGAATCTCCTTTGATGAAGGAGGCTCGTGAAATGCTGGTAAAGTGGGAGGCCAATGACCCGGAAGTACGTGCGCTCTGGAAGAAGATGAACGACTGGGTGTATGCAGGTTTTGACGAGACTTACCGTATGATGGGTGTAACTTTTGATAAGATATATTACGAATCAAACACGTACCTCGAAGGTAAGGAGAAGGTAATGGAGGGCCTGGAGAAAGGCTTCTTCTACCGGAAAGAAGATGGCTCTGTATGGGCAGACCTCACGGGTGAGGGGTTGGACCACAAGCTGCTGTTGCGTGCGGACGGTACATCCGTCTACATGACGCAGGATATAGGTACTGCCAAACTCCGCTTTGCAGATTATCCCATCGACAAGATGATTTATGTGGTAGGCAACGAACAGAATTACCATTTCCAGGTATTGTCCATCCTGCTCGACAAACTGGGCTTCGAATGGGGTAAAGGGTTGGTGCACTTCTCTTACGGTATGGTGGAACTTCCCGAGGGTAAGATGAAGAGCCGCGAAGGTACCGTGGTTGATGCTGACGACCTGATGGCGGAGATGATTGATACAGCCAAAGAAACCAGCAATGAACTGGGTAAACTGGATGGTCTGACAAAGGAAGAGGCGGACAATATCGCCCGTATCGTTGGTCTGGGTGCCTTAAAGTACTTCATCCTGAAAGTGGATGCCCGCAAGAACATGACATTCAATCCAAAAGAGTCCATCGACTTTAATGGTAATACGGGACCGTTCATCCAATATACTTATGCACGTATCCAGTCTGTTCTCCGCAAGGCAAAAGAGGCCGGTCTCGAAATCCCTGCCCAGTTGCCCGTCGGCATTGAACTGAGCGAGAAGGAAGAGGGCTGATACAGATGGTTGCCGACTTTGCCGCTATTGTGAAGCAGGCAGGTGAGGATTACAGCCCGTCCATCATTGCAAACTATACGTATGACCTTGTGAAGGAATATAACCAGTTCTACCATGACTTCAGCATTTTGCGTGAGGAGAACGAAGCAGTGAAGATATTCCGCCTTGCATTGTCCGAAAATGTAGCCAAGGTGGTACGCTTAGGTATGGGCTTACTGGGAATTGAGGTACCTGACAGAATGTAACTTTACGCAAGTTTCTTATAAATGAAAGCGGAGCGTAGCCGGATTGATTCTCGCTATGCTCCGTTTTTCTGTTTTATGTTCTATTGTTGGCTTTGCAACATGTCCTTTATTTCTTATACCAATTTTTGTGGGTGCTTCCGTCCGATTTGACCCATTCGATGAAGTCGGGATATGTGTTGTATATCTTTACGCCCTCTGCAGGTATATTGAATCTACGATGTTGGGGAGGTTGATTCCGAAGGGCATCAGTTGTATTTCCTCTTTATAGCGTGCAATATAATAGATTCCTGCTGAGGTGTTCGACACATCGTCCTGGGTATTGAAGAGCTCCATATCGGCTTTGTTGGTGGGCGGATAATTCACTAAGTGTACCTCTCTGTTTCTGTCGTTGACAAAAATGAACGGGTTGTAGGGAGGATTCACAGAGTTGTCTTTGGAAGAGATGTCTATCACTTCAGTGGTGACAGTGATTTTTTGTCCCAGCACTTTCTTGATATCGTTAAAAAGAGTGATGGTGGGGTGTGACTGTCCCGTTTCCATTTCCCAGCTGTCTGAACCGGTGACATTGATGCTCCTTACTTTGGATGGGTCGATATTGGAAAGTTGGTAACCGAATCCGCAAACGTAGCTCCCTCCATTGTGGATAGGGGTAAACTCATCCATAATCTTATATATCTTATCGTCCAGAGCACTTTTGTAGATGGTGGATTGGTATTCGACCACTACATCGTTCATGTCATAATCTCCTTCAGAGGGCCATTGGTCCTCATAGGTCAGTGTACCATAAACAGTATATTCCAGGTTGCTGGGCGGATCTACCGGAGGCAGTTCTGGTCCTTCAGGGTCAATGGCATTGGCTTCTGCTATCTTGACATAGAATGTGGCGTCACAGTAGTCGTAGTCTGTATTGTCTTCGAATCCGATGGCTACAATCTGGTTTGTTCCTCCATCGCGCAGGGCTACCACGCGTTGTGCATTGTCACTGTTCATAGAACTGTAAGAAAAGCGGGTGTGACCGGTCTTCTTGATGTTTCCGTTGTTAAAGCCCATTCCTTCCAGACACCAGCCTAGAGTAACGCCGGCAGGGAATTTATCTTCGAACTGCTGTGTACTTTTATTCCAATATTTCAGTTTCATTTCATGGCCGCAGAGTAGTCTGCCCGTTCCGCTTGACTTGCTGATGGGGGACGCATTAGGGAATGCAAGGATTTTCTGGACCGTGCTTTCAGTAGGGACTTCGTTGGTCGGATAGGTGAAATATCCGATGGTATTGTTCCATCCGGCACCACTGCTAATGAATACAAGACTCACTTCCGTCGCTTTGGTGATTTTGATTTCGGATGTTGTGTTATTGTTGAGCCATTCCGGATGCATGACTTTTATTCCTTCTTTGGCCACCTTGGTATATGTTTTTTTGATGCTGTACAGAATTTCAGCCGGTGGCATACTCAAGATACTTTCTATATTGACTGGAAGACCATAAACATCCCAATCCGTACCCGGAATGAGTTTCCAATCGTCAGGATAGCTGTAGCCGCCTGCTGTCGTTGCCCTTGTCTTGGTTTGCAAGGATGCTATATATTCCGCCTGGTCAAAATTGATTTCTTCATTGGACACTGCTAACTTGACCGGAGAAACGGCACCGGGATAGTCACTGTAAATCCATATTTCCGTAATGTCGGAGGGGATGGTGATTTTCCCTGAGTACTGCCCTTTTTTGTCTGTGGAGGCTGCATAGATGGGGGAGAGCTTCTCATCTTTTATCCAAGAGTTGTTCTCTTCCTTCATGGGATTCTGATTGTAGAGCTCGAAAATAATGTAATAGTCGTTGGTGAAACCATAGTCGACGTTCAGTTTTACTTCTTTCGTCAGACTGAAATCGAATACCTCTGTGGGATTCAACGGTGTATTCTTATCTCCTTGATACACGTCTTTTTCCATACAACTGCTGAACAGAGATATTGCCAGTAACAGAATGGAAGTTCTTTTGGTAAAGAAAATTTTATTCATACCTTTCATTTTTTGTTTGTTT